>VFQT010000700.1_pt1 | contig 45970 bp, 42 predicted proteins | sample 3512381 | NCBI WGS metagenome assembly VFQT01 (sample SAMN10412376, study PRJNA504923) | tailings metagenome | isolation source: Relicate 2 Philex TSF3 active mining site | place: Philippines: Tuba, Benguet | collected 2017-08-29 | reverse complement strand
TGCTTGAAGCCCTTGCCCTGAACATCAGAGACATACAGGTCCCAAGTACCACTCATATTGATGAAGAACGCCAACTGCTTGCCATTCGGCGACCAGCTCGGGAACAACACATCCGTCGAGAACGAGGTCACTTGATATTCCGTACCGGTCGAGATGTCGAAGATGAACACATTCCAGGAGCCCGTGCGGTTCGACTGGAACGTGATCCAGTTCTTATCCGGCGAGTAGAACGGGTTCACATCATCACTCGTATCCGATGTCAGCTGCAACTCTTCACCCGTTTCCTTGTTCAGGAGGAAGATATCCCAGTTACCGTTTCGGTCACTCTGGTAGATCACACTCTGATTGTCAGGTCCGAACATCGCGTTGATGTTGTTCGACTGCGTATTCGTCAATCGGGTCTGGGATTTGCCCTGATTATCCGTTACATACAGTTCCACATTGCCATCGCGGTCACTCTGGAACACCACGAACTCATCGTTCGGTGAGCGGCTTGGGCGTGAGTCTTGACTACCGCCATTGCTCAGGTTGATCGCTTCGATCCCTTCCACACCTTCGGTTCCATCCAGGCGGAAGATATCCAGGTTGCCGGAGCGGAACGAGTGGAACATGATCCAGTTCGGGCACGAGGCGACGCCCTTGTCATCCACTTTCACTTTCGGAGCGGGGGGTACTTCCACCACGGGAGGAGGAGGCAGCACAGGAGGGACGAATGTAGGCGGGTCCTTGGGGGGATTGTTTCCAGGAGGAGGTAAGATGTCTTCAGGTGTACATTTCGGGTCAACCTCACCTTGAGCGGCTCGGCAGTTGGCATGCAAGCTTCCATTCACAGGGTTGCCTTTGCCATGATCACCCTGACCACAGGGCAATTCGCCAGCATCCAGACAGGGGTCAGATCCATCCTGCTTTGAGCCACGAACAACAACACCATCAGGGTTTTGGACAGCTGGGTCACCAGTTCCGGGGTCGCTAGGCGAACCACCTTGGTTTTGCCCACCACCACCGGCATTACCACCACCGCCAGCATTTCCACCACCGCCGTTGCCCCCGCCGCCACCATTTCCACCGCCGCCATTGCCACCCCCACCACCATTTCCACCGCTGTTACCACCACCGCCACCACCTTCCAAACCTTGGGAAGGGGCACATGCAGAAAGCAACAGGGAAGATATAGTGAGTACTGCTACTAGAATGAAAAGTACCTTCCCCCATTTTCGACTAGGTTGACTATTCATTTCTCTCTCCTTATATAAATTGTTTTTCTAAAATATTTGCAACAATCGATTTCTTGAGCTACGCCGTTAGCTTTTATTTCCGGCGCGACATCCAATAAAAAACGAGCAATACAGCGATCAGCCCTACAGCGGTAAAGATGCTGGAACCAGAAAATGCAGTTCCAGAAACGGCAGAACCAGGGGGTTGAACCGATGGCAAGGTAACAATGGCTAAGACTACAATTGCAGCCACCGCAACCAACAAACCTACCTGCGGATTTGCCTGAAAATCGAATAACCGTTTCCAGAAAGAGGGTTTTGCTGCCAACTCTTCCTCCTCTCGTCGCATTCGAGCTTTGAGGCGAACCAACATTTGCTTGGATCTAGCTTCATCGAAAGGTTCCGGGGGAAAAGCATCGGTCAAACGGAGAAGCGTTCTTTCGAGGCTGAGCAGATCCTCGTCGGAGGTAGAGGCGGAAGACTCCATCCTTCCTTTAAGAACACGGTCGGCAAAATCCGCGAGTTCATTATCTTTTTCGATGGATTCATTTTTCTGATTCATGATTATTTTTCCAGATGAGTACGAAGCGCAGTGACCGCTCGACGAAATAGTGACTTGGTTGCCTCAAGATTTTGATTGGTCAGTTCGGCGATCTCATTGAACTGCAGATCTTCTGCAAAACGGAGCAGGAGAACCTCCCGGTAATTCTCGGGCAGGTCATACAAAGCCCGTTGGAGGAAGATACGCTCTTCCATGGATTTGGAGGTACCACCAGTGACTGTTGCCATCGCATCAGAAAGCGGCGCAAGCCGTGGTTCTTGTTTACGAGTGCGCCTTCGGTAAAATTCTGCCACTTTGTGGTTGGTTAAGGTTCTCAACCAGGTGCCAAATTTGGCATCTCCACGAAATGAGGACAATGATTTCAACGCAGCAATGAAGATCTCCTGCGTTACATCTTCCACATCATTTTCGGGAACCACATACCTTACCCGTTTGTAAACTTTGGGCAGGTGACGGTGGTACAGAACATCGAACGCTTCTTTGTGCCCATCCATATATTTTTGGATGAGAGCCTCATCGCTGGCGTCCTGCAGGGGTATCAGGGTGTTTTGCATATAGTTTGTCGTCATGAATCACAAAAATGGGTCGTTTGAATCCGGGTTTTTAGAAATTTACTATAACATAACTAGGACAGGAAAAGTAGGGATTTGATTTTCAATATAGTTAGGCTATAATACTTTCTTAAATAAGCCTAGGATTTGGCAAGACTATCATAAAATCGGAGACGGCGCATGTCCAAAATCATATCAGTTCACTCTTTTCGCGGTGGGACCGGTAAATCGAACACCACAGCCAACCTTGCGGCATTGCTTGCAATGGATGGCGCACGTGTAGGTGTGGTGGATACTGATATTGCCTCCCCCGGTATTCATGTTCTCTTCAATTTAGATGAAGCGGATATGGAACATTCTCTCAACGATTATCTATGGGGCAAATGCACCATAGAACAGGCAGCCCAGGATGTAACCGGGCACATTGGTGCAGAAGTTAAAGGACAGATTTTCCTGATCCCTTCCAGCATTAAAGCCGGTGAGATCGCCCGCATTTTGCGTGAAGGCTACGACGTTGGTCTATTGAACGACGGTTTCCGCGATGTGATCGAAAAACTTAAACTGGACTATCTTTTGATCGACACCCACCCAGGTCTTAATGAAGAGACTCTGCTTTCCATCGCTATTTCCAATGCCCTGGTCATCATTATGCGCCCTGACCAACAGGATTATCAAGGTACAGCTGTTACCGTGGACGTAGCCAAAAAGTTGGATGTTCCTCAGCTTTTCATCCTCGTCAACAAAGCTCCCAATAATCTTGATTTAGAAGAAGTCCGCACTCGTGTGGAACAAACCTATGAAGCAAAGGTCGGTGCGATCCTCCCTCATTCAGATGAAATGATGATGCTCGCCAGCTCTGGTCTCTTTACAGTCCATTACCCTGACAATATTGTGACCAAAGGTTTGCGCAAGCTGGTGGATCAACTCAAAGCCTAGGGCTTTGCCCTGGGTGAAGGGAAGGCACCATGAGCAATCCTCTATTTGATACTGCGATCAAGGAATTGGAGGCACGACAGGAGGATATTCGTCCTTCCGATGTTGTGTTATTCTCCGAACCGTTGCGCTCTGCCGTGAATTTTGTCGTGCGGTTGGGGCGCTTCAGCCTGACAGAGTTCCATGAAAAACTGCCGGAATTCAGTCGGGATGAGGTGAAACGGATCGCAGATCTTCTGATCAAGCGCCACCTCTTCGACCTTTCCCGATTTGCGACGGAAGCAGAGCCTTACTACGAAGCCCGCCTCTCAGCCATGACCCGTCCACTTACTCGCCCACCTTCCGATATTTGGAAAAAGATCGATTGACCTCTCACCCGCCTGCAAAACAGGCGGGTTTTATTTTTCAACGGAGCACACAGCAAATTCTAAATTTGCGCAAAATGCGACCGCGCTGGTTATAATTGAAAAATGGCAGATAAACTTCTCACACGATATGAAGAGCTTAAGGCGCAAGTCAACTTCCATAATTATCGGTATCACGTGTTGGATGCACCCGTTATCAGTGACCTGGAATATGACCGCCTACTTAATGAACTGAAGAAGATCGAAGCGGATCATCCAGATTGGATCACTCCAGACTCCCCCACACAACGTGCAGGTGCCAAACCTTCAGAAAAATTTGAAAAGGTGCGCCACCCTGCACCCATCCTTTCACTTGCCAATGCCTTTGGTGCGGACGATGCCAAAGCCTGGTTAGAGCGCGTCAAAAAATTAGATGACCGGGTGGAAAAAGCGAAGTTCGTCGTTGAACCTAAGATCGATGGACTATCTGTCGTGCTCCATTACCGTAATGGTATGTTCGTGCAGGGAGCCACGCGCGGTGACGGCGAAGTGGGCGAAGATATCACCAGTAATTTACGCACGATCAAAGCCATTCCTCTCAGAATCCCGGTCGAAGGTCAAAAGTCGAAGTTAAAAGTTCCTTCATATCTTGTTGTTCGCGGTGAAGCCTTCATTCCAATCAAAGATTTCGAGGCATTGAACAAGCGGCTCGAAGAAGCAGGCGAAAAGACCTATCTTAATCCGCGCAATACAGCAGCCGGGTCGTTACGTCAGCTTGACCCGGTGTTGACAGCATCACGCCCCATTACATTGCTTGTGTATCAGATCGTTTATGCCGAAGGTGGGGATGTTCCAACTTCGCAGTGGGAAATTTTGGAATATCTCAAGTCGCTAGGCTTCCCGGTGACGGATATTTCCAAACGGTTCAACACTCTGGAACCTGCCATTGCCTACACCGAAACTTTTGACAAAGGACGCGACACGCTTCCTTACGAAGCCGATGGCATGGTCATAAAAATCGACGATTTATCCCTCGCCGCAGATTTGGGCTTTGTCGGCAAAGATCCGCGTGGAGCCATTGCATTCAAATTCCCGGCACGCGAAGTGACCACCACCCTGCTCGGCATAGACGTGGAAGTGGGGCGCACCGGCGTTTTGACTCCGCGCGCACAACTGGAAGCCGTGGAAATCGGCGGTGTGGTCGTCCGTAATGCGACCTTGCATAATTTCGATTACATCGAAGAGAAGGACATCCGCATCGGGGATCGGGTCTTGGTCAAACGTGCGGGCGAAGTGATTCCTTATGTCATCGGTCCGGTCGTGGATGCGCGTTCGGGCAAAGAGAAGAAATACAAGCCACCCTTAAAATGTCCGGCTTGCGGGCAGGATGTGGAGCACATTGAAGGTGAAGTGGCGTGGTACTGCGTCAACGCAGCCTGCCCGGCGCAACTCGTCCGCAACGTGGAACATTTCGTCTCCCGCGGCGCGATGGACATTGTCGGACTGGGCATCAAGATCGTGGAACAATTGATCGAAGCAGGCTTGGTCAAAGATGTGGCAGATCTGTTCACATTGAAAAAGAAAGACCTGCTTGAGTTGGAAGGTTTTGCCGAGAAAAAGGCGGAGAATCTGCTTGGGTCGATCGAGCAGGCAAAGGGTCAGAGTTTGAACCGTTTGATCGCGGCGTTGGGTATTCATGGTGTAGGAGAAGTCATGGCAGGCGATCTGGCGCGAACCTATGGCAATTTATCCGCATTATCAAAGACAACCGCAGATGAGCTTCAACAGATCGAAGGTGTCGGTCCGAACATCGCCGAATCAATTGTGGATTGGTTCGCCCGCCCTGCGAATCAAAAATTGTTAAAAAAGTTGAAGGCTGCTGGCGTTGACCCACAAATGGAGAAAGATGAGAAGAAAGAAGGGGCTTTCACCGGTTTGACCTTTGTGGTGACTGGAACATTGCCGAATTTTTCGCGAGACGACGCAAAAGAGTTCATCGAAAACAACGGCGGCAAGGTGACCGACAGCGTCAGCAAGAAAACCAGTTATTTGGTGCTTGGCGAAAACCCCGGCTCAAAATTTGACAAGGCAAAGTCGCTGGGCGTGAAGGTCATCGACGAAGCTGAGTTGAAAAAATTAGCAGGTTAAACACAAGTGACAGTCACCTTTAGGGTGACTGTCACTTTTACGCTAGACAGAAAACACCCCCTCGGCTAAACTTGCGCAATCCCCTTTGGAGGCTCTTTCATGGATTTTCACAGTATTGATAACAACAGCACCCGGCGCATTGCCGCTCTTAAACAACGCGTAGACTCGCTGCGCGATAATAATTACTATTTCTACAACCAAGCCGTGGAAGAAATGCTTCCCGGCGCCAAAGTACGCGTCCGCGGACGTGTGATGGGCATGTACGCCTCTTACTCCTACCTGGGTTTGGTCGGTCACCCACGCATTAACGAAGCCGCCAAACGCGCCGTGGACAAATACGGTACCGGCACAAACGGCGTTCGTACCCTCGCTGGAACCCTTACCATTCACAACGAACTCGAAGAGACTATTTCGAACTTTAAGCATGCCGAAGCTGCCATCACCTACACCTCTGGCTATGTTACCAACCTGACCGTGATCTCTTCCTTGATGGGACGCGGCGATTACGTCTTCTCCGATAAGATCAACCACGCTTCCATTGTAGACGGTTGTTTGATGTCGGGCGCAGAATTCCGCCGCTTCCGACACAACGACATGGAGCATCTCGAAGGTTTGCTGAAGAACGCGCCAGCCGATGTTGCCAAGCTTGTCATTGCAGACTCGGTCTTCAGCATGGACGGCGATATTATTGACCTGCCCAAGATCGTGGAACTCAGCAAGAAATACAATGCCTGGCTGATGATCGACGAAGCCCACTCTGTGGGTGTCCTCGGCAAAAAAGGCACCGGCATCGAAGAACACTTTGGCATGGGTGATGTGATCGACATCAAAATGGGAACGCTCAGCAAGACCATTCCTTCGGTCGGTGGATATGTGGCAGGTAAAAAAGAACTGATCGACTTCCTGCGCCATGGCAGCCGTGCTTACATCTTCTCTGCGGCGCTTCCGCCTGCTCAGGCCGCGGCAGCGAACGAAGCCTTCAAGGTCATCCTTGATGAACCTGAACGCCTCGACCGCTTGAATGCCAACACCCAGCAATTCATCGGCGGCTTGAAAGGCATGGGCTTTGATACCTTGCTCACTGAAACCGCCATCGTCCCTGTGCTATGCGGCACTGATGAAAAAGCCATGGAACTGACCAAACGTTGCCAGGAGCAGGATGTATTCGTATTGCCGGTGGTCTCCCCTGCGGTGCAAGAGGGTATGTCACGCTTGCGTGCCACTGTTACTGCGGCGCACGAACCCGCAGATATTGAACACGCCATGGATGTGATCTACCAGGCTGGAAAAGCCATGGGAATGGTGAAGTAAAAGTGCAAAAAATGGGGGTATAGTGAATAGAAAAAAGGGAAATCGCCCATCAGTGATGGGCGATTTTTTTCGGCGTTGGCTCAATATCAAGAGCCAGAGCAAGTATGGGCGGAGTCTGAGGCGGGGTTTTCATCCTGATAGTTCTTGAGAGAATTTTTATAACATTTTTCTAACATATTCCTTGTACAATCCCGTCAACGTACAAGGAGAAAACTATGAAATGGCAATGGAAGTTTGGAACATTTGCAGGAATTGATGTCTACATCCATGCCACCTTTTTACTTTTGATCGGGTGGGTTGGGTATAGTCATTGGTTGGAAAATAACAGCTGGTCAGATGTGTTGAGTGGCATTGGGTTCATCCTCATCCTCTTTTTATGTGTGCTCTTGCATGAGTATGGGCACGCACTCACAGCCCGCAAATATGGAATCAAAACACGCGATATCACGCTCTACCCCATTGGCGGCGTGGCGCGCTTGGAACGAATGCCGGAAAAGCCGATCGAAGAATTGTGGGTAGCTTTGATGGGACCTGCGGTTAACGTCGTGATTGCCGCCATACTTTTCGCGGTTCTTTTCCTGACCGGGAACCTGGTACCGCTGACCGAGCTTGGGGTGGCTTCTGGAAGTTTCCTTGAGCGCGTGATGGTCGTAAATGTTTCGCTAGTGCTGTTCAACCTCATACCTGCCTTCCCCATGGACGGTGGTCGTGTGCTGCGTGCTTTGCTCGCCATGCGCATGGATTACGTCCGTGCCACGCAGATCGCGGCGAGTATTGGGCAGGGCTTAGCGTTGATATTCGGGTTGGTCGGTCTATTTGGCAACGCAAGTTTATTATTCATAGCCTTCTTCATTTGGATCGGCGCTTCACAGGAAGCCAGTGCAGTACAAATGAAGAACGTCATTGGCGGCATACCAGTTGGACGTGCCATGCTGACCGATTACAAAAGCCTATCACCGCGTGAACCGCTTTCACGCATGGCACAGTTGATCCTGGCAGGCTCACAACATGACTTCCCCGTGATCGACGATAACGAACGCATCGTAGGGGTGGTGACGCGCGACGACTTCCTCGCCGCCCTCACCCAGCATGGACAGAACATCGCCATCTCAGCTGTGATGCGCAGTGCCCCACCCGAAGTGGATTCCTACGATATGGTGGAAGTTGCGCTGACGAGAATCCAGGAGTCGGGCTTTCCGACCTTGCCTGTTACCCATGCCGGGCAATTGGTTGGCATTATCACGGCTGAAAATATCACCGAATATTTGATGATCCGCACAGCTTTGCGCAGTGCACAGATGATTTCGGTTTCATGATTGTCCCTGCAAGCTCAAATTAGAGGTTTCTTAACCACAAATATCCCTTTTTCCATATACTAGGTAAAACTCCGATGGGGAGTAGCCGCCCAAAATTTGGGTAGCTCAGCCGTCAATACGTGGCGCAAGACGTCACCGGTTGTTCTGTAAAGGCAAGACCATCGTCAACATCTTTGACGATGGTCTTTTTGTTTGCAAAAAGGGTTAAACCATCTTCAAGTGATATCTCAGGTTGAATAAATCAAAATGGATTACACTTATCAGGAACATGGAAAAAAATATGAACTGGCACACAATTGAAACCAATACAGCTCTGACCGAACTAAATTCCTCTTCCGAGACGGGTCTAACTTCCGTTCAGGTTGAGGAAAGCAAGAAAAAACACGGGGTGAATGAACTCGTGGAACGCGGCGGGCGTACCCCATTACAGATTCTATGGGAACAAGTCACCGCAACGATGGTACTCATCCTGGTTGCGGCGGCAGTGGTGGCGGGATTGCTTGGCGATACCAAAAACACCATCGCCATTCTCTCCATTGTGGCGTTGTATGCTTTGCTTGGCTTTATTCAGGAATACCGAGCCGAGCAAGCGATCGCTGCGCTCAAGAAAATGTCGGTGCCGAACGTGCGTATCGTACGCGATGGCAAAATGCAAGAGATCTCGGCCCGTGAACTCGTGCCTGGCGATATCATCCAGCTTGAAACCGGCAACGTCATCCCTGCTGACCTGCGTTTGCTCGAAGCTGTCAATCTAAGAATTCAAGAAGCTGCGCTAACTGGTGAATCTGAAGCCATTGAAAAACACGTTGCGGCACTTTCAAATGAAGACCTTCCGCTCGGTGACCGCCGCAACATGGCGTACATGGGAACCATCATCACACAGGGACGCGGTCTCGCGCTTGTGGTTTCCACCGGCATGAACACCGAACTCGGCAAGATCGCAGACATGATCCAGGCAGTAAAGCAGGAGCAAACTCCATTGCAGCGCCGCCTCGATTCACTTGGTAAAACCCTTGCGCTCATCGGCGTAGGCATCGCAGTGCTCATCTTCATTCTCGGCATCATCCGCGGTGATGAGATCCGTCATATGCTGCTCACGGCTGTGAGTGTTGCTGTCGCCATCGTGCCCGAAGGTCTGCCTGCCGTGGTGACCATTACCCTGGCACTTGGAGCTCAGCGCATGTTGAACCGTCAGGCGCTGATCCGCAAACTTCCTGCTGTTGAAACGCTTGGCTCTGTTACGGTCATTTGCTCCGACAAGACCGGTACTTTGACCGAGAACCGTATGACCGTCGTTGTGCTGGACGTGGCGGAACACGCCATCGACCTGACCGGCGATGTTGCCCGTGATGGTTCGCTTCATGCCACTCGTGGGCTTGGTTCACCTGTCCAATCTTCACTCTCGCTGGCAGCGATCGGCGGCGCCTTGTGCAATGATGCAAAATTAGTGGATGAAGGCGATGATCGCTTCCACACCATGGGCGACCCGACCGAAGGCGCGCTTGTAGTTGCCGCTGCCAAAATGGGCTATTGGAAATCATCCCTTGATTCATCTTTCCCGCGTGCAGCAGAATTACCCTTCGACTCTGAACGCAAACGCATGACGACTGTGCATCATCTCGGTCAATACGACCCGACCGTACTGTCTGGTTTGGAGATCGGCGACAAGCGTTACATCGCCTTCACCAAAGGCGGTGTGGATGGTCTACTTGACATCACAAGTCATGTTTGGGCGGATGGAAAGTCTGTGCCGCTGGATGATGAGTGGAGATCCAAGATCGAGGCGGCAAATGAACGGCTTGCCAAGAAAGGCATGCGCGTCCTCGGTGTTGGCTTCCGATTGATCAATACCATCCCTGAGATCATTCAGACCGACCTGGAACAGAACATCACATTAGTGGGTCTGTTCGGCATGATAGACCCGCCGCGCAACGAAGTGAAAGACGCAGTGGCTATTGCCAAGGCTGCAGGTATTCGTCCCATCATGATCACCGGCGACCATCCTCTGACGGCAATGGAGATCGCACGGCAGTTGGGCATCACCGAGAACGGACGTGTATTGACGGGTGTTGAACTTGAAAAGATCACCATGGATGAATTAAAGTCCATGCTCGACGATGTGAACGTCTTTGCCCGCGTTGCCCCCGAACATAAACTCCGCATCGTGCAGGCATTGCAGGAAAAGGGTCATGTTGCTGCCATGACCGGCGACGGTGTGAACGACGCCCCTGCCCTCCGCAAAGCGGACATTGGCGTGGCAATGGGCATCACCGGCACAGATGTTTCGAAAGAAGCCTCTGACCTCGTCTTGCTCGACGACAACTTTGCGACCATCGTAGCTGCAGTAAAAGAAGGTCGCACCATTTACGATAACATCCGCAAGTTCGTGCGTTTCAGTGTGGCAGGCAACATCGGTAAAGTGTTGGTGATGCTGCTCGCTCCCTTCCTCGGCAAGCCGTTGCCACTGCTGCCTTTGCAGTTGCTGTGGCTCAACCTGTTGACGGATGGTCTGCTTGGTTTGGGCATGGGCGTGGAGAATCCTGAAAAGGATACGATGAAGCGCAAGCCCTACTCACCCACCGAAGGCGTGTTCTCACGCGGTGCAGGTGCACAGACCATCTGGGTGGGCGTGATGATCGGCGCACTCGCACTTGGGCTTGGCTCCTGGTATTACTTCACCGACCGCCCCGAATGGCAGACAATGATCTTTACCTCGTTGGCGTTCATGCAGATCTTCCAGGCGCTGGCATCCCGCTCTGATAAAGACTCGCTTTTCAAGATCGGCGTAATGACCAATCCTGTTCTGGCGGGCATGGCGTTGCTGGTCTTTGCCTTACAGATGGCAGTCCTTTACATCCCTGCACTGGCAAATTTCTTCGAGGTCATTCCTCTCAGCTTGTGTGACCTGTCTATTGCGGCAGCAACCGGTGTGATCGTGTTCGTGGTGATGGAAGTGAGTAAGAAGTTTAAGAAGTAAATAGTGGATAGTGAGTAGACACGACTCACCCCGAAATTATTGTTTCGTGGGTGAGTTTGTTTTTAAGAGCAAATGGGACGCGGATTAATGCTGAATATGCGGATTTTATTAATCCTTTTCCGCGTAAATCCTTGCTCGTCTGCGTCCCAAATTAAATTCGGGGGTAATTATGTTTTCTTATAGTGCTTTTGTAAGTATCTCAGATAATATCTGTTCATTCAGCGGAAGTGGATTTCCTTTGTAGCTACTGGCATTCAAGGTCTTCTGCACCGCTTCGGAGATATGTGTTTCCGTCATGCCGTGTGATGAAAGCGATGGTATCTTCAACTCGCTCACCAGATCACTTACCCACTTAACGCCATCATCCACCGTTGCAGTTTGATTTCCTGTAACTATTCGAGCCACTTCTTCATATCGAGCAAGCCCGGCATGATTCTCTGATTGCATAGTTTTGATATTTGCTTCCATCACCAACGGCAATAACTTTGCACAGATCGCTCCGTGTGGCGCGTGTAACATCCCACCCAGCGGACCCGCATACCCATGCACGGCTCCGAGCGCGGCATTTGCCAACGCCAACCCACCAAACAGACTCGCCAACGCCATACCTTCCCGCGCTTCTTTATCCGCACCATTATTATACGCACGTCGCAAAGACTTCGCCGCGTGTGCCATGCCTTCACGACAAATCGCATCGGTCATCGGGTTTGCCTTCGCCGAAACGAATGGCTCGATCAACTGCGTCAGTGCATCTAAACCAGAGGCGGCGGTAATCTCAGGCGGTAATGAATACGTCAACTCAGGGTCAACGATCGCAAGGCTGGGCAGCATCATCGGGCTGCGCAAACTGACCTTCACACCATGCTCGGGCACATCCAGCACCGCATTGCGCGTCACCTCTGCGCCTGTCCCCGCCGTGGTTGGGATGGCAACGTACATCAACGGCTTCTCGGTCAACGACTGCCCCTTGCCCACCACCTCAAGATAATCCATCACATCTTTTCGGTTCGTCGCCAGCGCCGCGATCGCCTTACCCGCGTCCATTACACTGCCGCCGCCCAAACCGATCACCGCGTCACTGCCCTCGGCAAATGTCACGCCTTCACGCACCATCGCGACAGTCGGTTCACCGTGGACTTCAAATTCATTGAATAGGATTCCCTGTGCAGACAGAATCTCCCTCACCCGCGGAATCGCATCTGACGATCTGCCCCGCACCAATAGCAGACGCTTCACACTCCCTTTGAGTTGGTCACCCAACCCAGAGAGTTTCCCCGCGCCGAAGATGATTCGAGTTGCTGTTGCGAATTCAAATAATGTCATTACCAACCTGAATCTTCAGGAAAGATATTACCATATTTCACACCCTGCCTTGGCTCTGCCATCATATCCGCGACAGTGTCACGCCATTTGAGATAATGCACCGTCTCCTTGTGCGCGGACTGAGCTTCAGCTGTTTTATACACTTCCACAAGGATGAAGCGTGTCGGGTCATCTACTTGCTGAATGACGTCGAACCGTGCAACACCTTCTTCTTTCACACTGTTCAACGCGTTTTCAAGCGACGCTTGCTTGAAAGCATCCACAAACTCCGGCTTGACGTGTACATGCACAAGGACGATGTTCATTTTCTCTCCTATGATGAAACCAAGGCATTCCCAATGATCTTCGCAGAGGTTCGCACCGAGACCGTGAACCCGAAGAACGGACCAAAATCCTGCCCGGCGGGCATGCTGGTGAAGTACAGTCCATTGGCGGTGGTTTGGAAATGCGGGTCGAGAACAGGGAAGCCATTCTTCAATTCGATCTTATCGAAGACATTACCATTTTTCAAGAAGGGCAATCGGTCTAGCTCCACTTTATACCCTGTGGCAAGGATAACATCATCCACCACAAAAGCATCGCCGTTATCGAGCTTCACATCCAACGCACCATCACTACGCTCAACGCAAGCGACCAAACTGGCTTTCTGATGGATGCTCGTGTTCGGCTTCATCACCCGTTTCTCCAGCCACGGTTCCACCTTCAATCGCCCCTCTCCCCACATGCGTTTGACAATGGCATCTTTTTCTTCCGGCGGCAGCCCACGGAACCAGGCAGGGTTCGTCACCATGCCATCCACCAGAGGCGGTACCCAGCTCCAATCCGCTTCGGCAAACTTTGGCGACTCATGGCGATGCACCACATGCACCTCCGCCGCACCGCCGTCATTGAGCAGCGCCGCCCATTCAAAAGCGCTCTGCCTGCCGCCAAGGATGAGTATCCGCTTCCCTTTGCGTTCTGAAAGTTGCACGGCATCACAAGTATGTTCATATCTACCCGCGGGTAAGAGATCGGTTAAAGCAGAGGGATGATTCTTGAAATATCCCATACCGATCGCAACAGCAACATTCTTCGCTTGAACGGTATTACCATTTTCCAGGGTTGCAAGGAAGCCATCTTCGTTCTGGTCCAAGCGTGTGACATATTCTGAGATGGTCTGAATGCCAGAACCATCCTGAAACCATTGAGCGTACTTCAAATAAAACTCAAGTGAGAGCGGCTCAACGTCTTTGGTTGTCTTCCTCAATGTCTCAATATAATTCATGATGGAGAAACGACCTGTTGGATCCAGCGACCAATCAGACGCCGAACGCAGATACATTCCTTCTGGCATGTTCTTCTTCCAAAATTCCATTGGCTTGCCCGCAACCAGAAAGTCCAAGCCCAAATGCTTGGCATACGCTGCCAAGGACAAACCAAAAGGTCCAGCACCAATAATGAGCAAGTCTGTTCGCATTTCTCTCTCCTCTAGTTGATAAATATTCCAAGCCACAATTGATAGATGCCAAAGCCAAATAGAACGATACAGGAAATTCCCAGCAAGGCATGATTAAGCTTGGGTCCCAGTTTCGAAGCAGCACCAAAAACAATGATCATCGCGATCAGGCAGAGGATGAACGCCGTATAAAAACCGATCAACAGACCCAATCCATTGACAGGTGTTTCGCGCCAACCCTGCACAAGGATCGGTCCTGTAACGAACATCCAGAACAAATATGCGCCTGGGCTGAGAGCATTGGTCATTGCCGCTTTGAAAATAGTCTGCTGACCGGATAATTCAGGGTGCGTAAGCGTCTCGTCAAAATTGCGCCATGACTTATACGAGCCATACGCGAGATAGAGGACAAAGAGTCCGCCCACGATGTACATGATACGTTGCGCCCAATCAGGCAACTGACTGAGCACCAGCACACTAAGCAAAATGATGGGACCATCGCTCAAGAAAGGTGCAAAGGCACCGGGCAGGGCACGCTTCCAGCCGCGAGTTAAGGCTTGAGAAATCAGGAACGTTTGGAACGGTCCGATCTGTGAGGCGGCGGCGAAGCCGAATCCAATGCCTTGTATCAGGTAGATCCACATGAAAGTTATTGTCCCAACAAATACTGGTCGAAGAAGGCACTTACCCGTGCTTCATATTCTTCGGCACGTTCCTTATCGAAACCTACATGCCCAAGTTCAGGGTCGAACCAGAGTTCTTTCGGTTCATTCGCGGCATCATAGAGGATCTGTCCACTTTCAGGTGAGATAACAGTATCTTTGCCGCCCTGCATGAGAAAGACCGGGCGTGGACTAATATCGGGAATCCATTGTGTGGTATCGATCTCTTCCATTTGGATACCGGTCATATTTTCTGCCCAAAAGACAATGAGCGGCACGAAAGGGAAATCAGGCAGACCGGTAAAGTGGCGCACGCTGGTCGAGACCGTATCAGACATCGAAGAAAAAGCACAGTTGGCAACCACTGCTTTGATATTTTCATTCTGTGCAGCATATTGAATGGATAACATGCCCCCATACGAATTACCAATAATGCCGATCTTTTCAGGGTCGATATCATCACGTGAAATCAGGTATTGATACCAAGCTTCCATGTCTTGCATTTCGTAATAGCCTAGTGTGATCAGTTCGCCTTCGCTTTGATCATGCGCCCGAACAGAAGTAACCAACACACCATAACCATGCGCCTGCATCATCTGCGCTTCGTTAAGCAATTCATCACGCGTGGATTTATATCCATGCTGCATAATGATAACCGCCCCATTTTGTGAGGGGATGAACCAACCAGCCAATGTCATGCCGTCAGGATTGGTGACGGTGACATCTTCATATTCCATCCCGAAATCATTAGGAGTTTCATCAGGCAGGTTGCGAGTTGCCATGGGAGCATGCAAAAGGCTATATGCCTCCTGACGGGTCTTCCATAATAAACCTGCGATAGCGAGAGCGAGAATTCCAACAACCACCCCTATGACGATCTTGGTACCATGTTTCATGAACTCATCCTTTGGCGAGGGAGATACGTACAATGCGCCAATTTTGCCACAGAGTCAAAAAGACGCAGAGAGCAAGTTTCTCTGCGTCTTTTTTGATAAATCAAGTTATTTATTCAAAGCTTCTTTCACAGCTTCATACACATTCACAACACCAAATCCATAGGCATTGCTGGGACGGTCACCAGTGAAACACCCAAGGGAAGTAGTTCCTGTGTAAGGTTGAGCTGTTGTGATGATCAAGGATTCCGTCGTATCGATTTCACCGATCAATTCGGGCTGGGCAGACCAGATCAACGCCACCACCCCAGCCACATGCGGACCCGCCATCGACGTGCCGCTATTTGAGCCATAGGAATTATCAGGCAGAGATGAAAAAACATCCACACCCGGTGCAACAATATCTGGCTTGATGCGCCCGGAACCATCCACGGTCACAGGTCCGCGGCTGCTGAAATCAGCAAGATTGCCGAACTGGTCAACAGCACCGACGGAGAAGACCGAGTCATACAAAGATAAGGGCGATTCAACTGTCTCGCAGTTGGGTCCATCGTTGCCGGTGGAAACCACCACAAAGATACCTGCATGGCGCAAATTATCGGCTGCGACCAACAATGCATTTGGGTCACAACCTTCAATATCTGGGCAGCCCCATGAGTTGTTCATCACATGCGCGGCTTGAGTTGGGTCACCGTCCACGAATGGATCACCACCGATGGGGAACGGAGCAAGCATGAACTGCATACAATCCAAATACAAGGCTGGGTTGGCAAGATTACGGTCAAGGTTCACACAACCGATCCATTGCGCTTCGGGTGCCACACCAATACCATTACTTCCCAAAATAGATCCCATCGTATGTGTGCCATGACCACCTTCATCGTTCGGCGAAGATGTGCCGTCCCACGGGTCGAACCAGTTGTAATCGTCGCTGCCGTTGTACCCGCGATATTGTTTTTCAAGCAAAGGATGATTCCCATCCACACCTGAATCCGATTGCCCCACCACAATGCCTTCACCACGCACACCAAACTCTTCCCACACTCTATCTGCACCGATGAGTTGAATGTTCCAACCGATGTAATCATCAGGCGGCGCAGACTCAAAACCCGGCGCAGGCGAATCTTCGGGAGCGGCACGCAAGCGCGGGCTGGGAATGACGCGGTCCACTTCGGGGCGGGTCATCAAGAACAGGCGCACAAGAGTCCCACCTTGCACCTCCATCGCATTCTCCAAATAATATGGCGTGTACGCAATGCCAAAGGTATCGAATGTCTCGCGCAAGTCCGCCTGTGTATTATTCGCATGTTCAGTGAGTCGCGTATAGGCTTCGGTCAAACGTTCATCGCGATCTTTGATGGATGCCACATCCGAAATATCCGCCTGGTCTTTGAGAATGACGAAGAGACGATCTCCATAGTTGCCGGGGTTGCCCCAGATGAAGAAAGCGGCGATGACCATGCCCCACACTGCAACAGTGCCCACCCATCCCGCCGCCCGCTTCGCACCGGACCCGGAGCCTGCTCCCATTACCTGACGCATTATCAACACCACAACGCTAACACCCCAACCGATGAGCAAGGCAATGCCCACGGCTTTCGTTGCAAGCCCGGCAATATCACCGAGCACAATGGTGAGTTCGGTTGGGTCGAAGAATGCCAAGCCTGCAAATGTGAGCAGACCCGTTGCAACAGTGGATGCAGCACGCGAAGGATATAAAGCAGCGATCGCAAAACCGAATGCAGGGATCAACACGACCAAAATCAACTGACTACCGTCGTACCCGAAAGCAGAGGCAAGCAATGCCAATACTCCGCTCATGCCAACGCCGTTAAGAAGAACGTTCTCCGCATCAGACATCCATACCGCGGCAAGCAGACCAAACGCAAGACCCGCAATTAGACTGAGGAAAACATCACTGGTCGAACCAAACGAACCATACATCGCCAGCGGAGCAAATCCCAGCGCGGCGATGAGTAATCCAAATGGGATTGAATTAAAGTCCCAAGTTAGTTTGCCTCGACGCAGGAAGATGACAACGCCTGCAATGACAATTGCAAGAATGAATTGAAAAATCGAACCAAGCTGATCGTTGTTGGGACCAAGCGCACGCAAAAGCAAAGCCGGGAAGCCAAACAACGAAGCACCAAACAATCCGGCATACCAACCTTTGAAGCGTTCATCGGTCGCGAAGTACCACAGCAAGCCGAAAACAACGCTCATGAAAACCGCTTGCACCGCCAGACCGATCATGCCTGCCCACGCCAACTGAGCCAAGCTCGACGACGCAATGGCACTCTGCTCCGTAGACCAAAGGATGAAATGATAGATGAATGAACAGAAGGGTACGGGCAAGACCATAACAAGGAACAAAACCAACGCGCCATTGTGATGATCCTTAGCTTCTGCTACAACCGGTGCATTTTCAAGAGACTCATTCATAATTCACTCCTCACTAACGTACGAATATACCAACCTACTCTGCCCCACCTTCGATCCCTGCCTGCACTTCTTCATTTTCTTTATGAGGCTGCACTTTGAAAACTTTGAAACCCCACTGCACAGATGGACCGATCAATAACGCGTAGATCAATGTGCCAATACCGACCGGTCCGCCCAGGAGCCAGCCAAGAAAGACGACCGTGATCTCAATGATCGCACGCGAAACACGGATGCTTACTCCCGTAGTGCGCTTGATCGCCAACATCATGCTGTCACGTGGACCTGCCCCAGCATCCACACCGATATAGATAGCACTGCCCAGGCCCATGAGCAGGATCGCAAACAGCAGCATGAAAACCTGCAAAGGTAAATTTTCATTTACCGAAGGCATGAACGAATTCCACATATCCACCCACGGACCAATGGAGAGGATATTCGCCAGCGTACCCCAGCCCATCTTTTCACGCATCGCCACCGCGCTTACCAACACGATGAAGCCCATAATGACGGTCATCGTTCCAACTGTAATATCAAGCTTATATGCCAGCGCCGCTTCCAACACCACCCAGGCGCTCGTACCGAGGTTACCGCGGATCATCAATGTGATCGCCAGCCCGAACAAAAAAAAACCGATCTGAATGCGAATGAAATCGCGGATGAATGTGTTCCAACGAACAGGTTTGATCATGATACTCCTTAGAAACATCATGATACCATGCCAAGGTTTTACCGTTTATTCAAGTGGTTTACGCATGTAAACGCGTTTGCGCCCGTATTCGAGGCGGCGGTCGTATTCCACGTATCCAATCCTTTTATACAACGCCTGGTTCTCGGTCATCTTCTCATGCGTGAAGAGATAGATACTGTCGAATCCTTGCTTCTTAGCCTCGGCTTCTGCATGTTCGAGCATGATACGTCCCACCCCTTTGCCCCAATACTTCGGGTCCACCGCGATCACATCCAGTAAAAAGCCTTCTTCGGTAATACCCAGAACGAGTGAACCAACCACCTGCCCGGCATCTTCAACGACAAACACCTGATGTTCACGGATCTCATGCTCGTAATCCATTTCCATGGGGGCGGGCTTCATACCGATCCGTTCTATATAATGACCAAAGGCATTATTCACACAAACAGCTACAGCAGAAGAGTCAGCGAGAGTGGCAGGGCGTAACTTCATCATCTAAAACCCAAGCTTTCTGAGCAATATTTTCAACTCTGATTTCAACCTGGCAGGTTTTACCCCGCCTAGATCGATCTTCTTTGCACCGATCATATCGGCAAAGCGTTTCAAACCATTGGCAAGTGCGTTTGCAAAATTTCCGTCTTTTGGAGCGTCATCCTCCAACCAGAAGCCGAGGATCTGGAGCGTGTTCGTGGTGCGGTCATGCTTTGGGTCCATACGGGCAACCAAATCATCGCCATATAAAATGGGTAATGTGTAGTAACCCCATTTGCGTTGATGCACAGGCTTGTACACTTCCCACACATAATCAAAATCAAAAACGCGTTTAGCCCGTCCGCGGGCGCTGACGATTTCCAACGGTGCGAGGAAGGTGACCTCTTCGGATGTAGTTGGTCCTTTATGCTTCCATGTCTTTGGGACGCGCCCCGCCTCAAGAGCGGACAGATGGGCTTGGTCGCTGCTCAAGATGAGGAAGTTTTCTTTGAAGCCTTCCACTCCTATTCGCTTCACCTCGCCCTTTTCGATCAGCCGCTCAATTCGTTGTTGACCTTCCTTTATAGTCACTTTGCGATGGATAAAATCCCCCAGACCTGTCTTCCATGAAGGTTCGCGCGCAATACCAGAAAAAGCAATGTGCTTCTTACCAAAGAAATCTTCGGCTTCTTCAACTGGCGCAGCATAATCATATTCCGATGGCAAGACACGTTCGCGGAGATCATAAATACGGTCGAAACCTTTTCGGTTGGAAATCATCACTTCGCCAATCAACCAGAGATAGAACAACGTGACTGAGGTTTCCTTGCGCCCGCGATAACTCCACACTTTGACAGCATCCCCTTCGATATCACGGTTTCCGAGCGGACCTTTTTCGCGCAATTCATCCAACACGAACTTCACAACCTGTTTCGGTGAATGAGTGAAATGCTCCCAACGCAAGCCCTTCTCTTTGCGTCGCTGCATGTGTAATTGCCAATATGGGAATTCATGCATCGGGTACATCATCAGCCAGCCGCCATAATCGAAGGCTCTGCGTTTTTCGTATGCCATCTTATACAGTAATTCCGGCTTGTAATCGAGGACGCGTCCATACATGGCAATGTCCTGACTGCGGGCGACCATCACCAATGGGTCGAGCTGCAATGCCTGCATCTGGCGCAAAGCGGATTCGGTGCCAGAAAGGCCAGAGAAACGGCGCCCAGGCCAAAGTCCCTGTGAGCCGAGGAGGAAGCGACGGTAAGTTTGTTTTGAGATGGTGTCCATGGATAAGAGGCTAAAGTCAAAGGTCAAGATAAAAAAAACCGAGGTTGGGATACCTCGGTCTATGGTCAATCGTCTTTCGTCTGTTAATCGTCGCCTAATGACGCAATGGCACGGAGCAAACCAAAAACCAACACGCCCAACTTTACACCTTCGCCAGCGGTAATTGCGGTTTCGGTCTCGTTCTTTTCAGCGCGGCGACCGATGAGCATGGCAGCGATCAACCCGGTAATGGCGCCAATGAGCGCGCCGCCCAAAAGTAGTTTAGTATTTTTCATGGAGTCATCCTTTCAAAGAAGGCTTTTGCAGTTTGAAGCCAGTCGTTCAAGGCAAGAATCGGTTTGACGACCATATTCGCCCCGCGAACAATATAGCCACGTGCGATGAAGATGTAATCTTGTGCAATACCGGTGTAATACGGAAGTGCATTGAGCAAACGGGCCATACCATAGATCAGCCCACCGAGAATTGCAAGCACAACCAACCCGCCCAGCAACATGGGAATGATGACCCAGATGGTCGAGATGGCTGCCCAACGTCCCACATCCCCGCCCTGGCTGAAGGTGGCGATACTCACCCACACTACGATCGCGATCAATACCAGGGCGCTGAGCGCCACAGGTAAGACGATCTGCCGCATCACTTGATTGCGATGCTTGAGATAAGAGTAATGTGCAGGTTTGCTCTTTAGTCGTTCAGCGAGATCTGGAAGTTTATCGCTCATAATTCTATTGTACCAAAATAAAAGACCCTAAAGGTTTTGAATACCTTTAGGGTCTGTGTTCTTACTTCTGTTCTTATCTGCGGTTTCTCAAGAATGTTGGTACATCGAGATCGTCATTGTTAATACTCGGCGAAGGCTGGGACTTCACATCTGCAGAGGAGCGAGTTTCGGTATTGGCGTTCACCGATTCGGTCTGGCGAGCCTGGAAGGGAGTGTTCGCCGCAGAGACAGGTTTCTCGCTTGAATTTGTGCGAGGAATGCGGTCCAGCACCCGGCGGGTCACACCGCTGCGTTCGAAACCAGTGGCGATGACCGTACAGCGGATCTCGTCGCCCATGTTCGGGTCGATAACGGCACCGAAGATCATGTTGACATCGGGGTGAGCCGTCTCACGGATGATGGCAGCTGCCTGATTGACTTCAAAGAGGGTCATGTTCGGTCCGCCAGTGACGTTGAAGAGCACGCCGCGTGCGCCGTCAATGGTGATGTCTAGCAACTGACTTGAGATGGCTTGTTCAGCAGCGACCTTGGCACGATCATCGCCGGAACCGCGACCAACAGCCATAAGAGCTGCGCCGCCTTCAGACATGATCGAGCGGACATCTGCAAAGTCGAGGTTGATCAAACCGGGGATGGTGATCAACTCAGAGATACCTTGAATACCCTGATGCAGAACCTCGTCCGCCATGCGGAAGGCATCTTGCAGGGATGATTTCTTGTCTGCCAGTTGGAGCAAGCGATCATTCGGAATGGAGATGAGCGTGTGCGCGTGTTCTTTCATCTTCGTTACGCCTGCTTCAGCGGACTGCGAGCGCTTGCCGCCTTCAAAGGTGAACGGACGAGTCACAACACCAATGGTGAGTGCGCCGCATTCCTTCGCGATCTGCGAAACAACAGGAGCTGCACCAGTTCCGGTACCGCCACCCATTCCTGCAGTGACAAAGACCATATCCGCGCCTTTGAGCACGTTATACAGTTCGTCGGAGGATTCTTCGGCGGCTTTGCGTCCGATCTCGGGGTCTCCACCTGCGCCAAGACCACGGGTGATCTTGTCGCCAAGGCGAACACGGATCGGTGCGCGTGAAAGGGTCAAAGCCTGGGCATCGGAGTTGGCAGCAATAAATTCAACGCCCTGAATGCCTTCTTCCATCATGCGGTTGACGGCATTTTGACCTGCGCCACCTACGCCGATCACTTTGATTCTGGCGAAGGCTTCAGCTTGTAAGTTTTTATTGTTCGGATTCATTTGTTCCTCCTGGCAAGGAATATGCCTAATCTTATACGAGAATACGTTTTTTTAATAGGGTCAATTTGTACCAAATTCACAACTTTGTGAATCTTTTCTCATAATGACAAGATCATGAACAGATTCTCGTCATCATGGTAATAACCTTTTCATCCAATCTTTCAATGCATCGAGCTTCACAGTATTTTCGCCACGCGGTTTGCGGCGTTTACCTCCATTCGAAACAGTGACTTGATGATCATGCATACTGATCGCCCATTGAAGCAGACCAAAACTCGTGGAATACATGGGCGAATTGAGTTTATCCACTAGCCCTTTTAGATTTTGCGGCTGCGCGGTACGGACCGGCATGCCAAGAACAGTACTTGCAACACGGCTGATCCCCGGCAATGCCGAGGTGCCGCCTGTCAACACCATACCTGCAGGCAACAAACCATCATACCCAGAGCGTTTGATCTCTTGCAGGATCAAGTCAAACGTTTCTTCCACACGGGCTTCGATAATGTGCGAAAGGTCATGACGGCTGATGCGTACATCTTTATCTTCACCGAACGGACGCATCAGGAAATATTCCTCGACTCCGATCGTGGATCGGACAGCATGTCCCTGCTGTTTTTTGACCTCTTCTGCCTGAGAGAGAGATAATCGCAACCCATGCGCTATGTCTTGGGTAATGTGATTGCCGCCTACAGCAAGCACCATGGTATGCCAGACATCGCCATCCACATAGATCGCAAGGTCGGTCGTTCCTCCACCAATATCACAGACTGCCACACCCATCTGACGTTCCTGCTCAGTGAGCACAACTTCTGCTGAAGCAAGTGGATTCAAAACGAATTGCTGAATATCCACACCGGCTGCGTTCACGCATTGACGGATGTTATCCACAGTAGCGCTGGCAGCGGTGATAATGTGCGTTTCCACTTCGAGTTTATAACCATGCATGCCAACCGGAGTCTTCACACCACTCTGTCCATCAACAGTGATGCCGCGTTGAATGACGTGAATGATCTCGCGGTCATGCGGAATGGCAATAGCCTGTGCCTGTTCAAGCGCACGTGCCACATCATGAATGTCAATCACTCCGCTGGGAATGCCCGATGCACCGCGGCTGTTCACTGATGAAACATGCGCCCCTGCCAAACTGACGAATGCCGTGGTGATCTCAAGGCTCGATGTGCTTTCGGCTTTTTCAACAGAGCGCTTGATGGCACGTGAAGCAGCAGCAAGGTCTACGACGATGCCTTTACGGATTCCTTCAGACGGCTCAATGCCCACGCCTAAAATGCGGATGGACTTATCGTCCTCCACCCGCCCTACCAGGGTGCAGACTTTGGTCGTACCTACATCGATACCTACAACGATCTCTTCCATGCTACGGGTTCTCTACTACTATTTCTTCAGTTTCGGTTACTTCTTCAACATCTTCGATCTCCGTCACTTCCGCCATGCGGTAGTACGGACCATCGGGATGAACAACACTAATAAATTCAGGAACCTTGCTTTTCTGGTTCAACGAATTGACCAGGGCTTCATAAACGCGGATCTTCAACGGCATATCGTTTGCAGAGGTGCCAAATGCCACTGTCCAACCGCGCGAGTCTTTCCAGCCAAAACCATCAGCGGCGGAATAGGTCAGGGTTGAGCCAGCAGGCACGAGCGGAGCAAGAGCGAGAGCGGCATCCACATATTCTTTTTGGATGAATGGTGGCGGGCTGTAAGGGTCTGTTGAAGTTTGAACTCCGGCTGGCGGAGCGTCCTTTGCTTCAACAACGACCAACCCTGCCGCATCACCTCGCGGTCTGAAGGCAACGCCAGTTCCATCGATCCAGGTGAAACCGCCGTTCTGCTGCCACAAGACCACAGGCTGACGTTCCGTCACCGTGACATAAACGTAATTTGGAAGGTAGACATCCACTTGGACGGATGTGAATTCGGGATAGTTCAAGCGCAACCGGCGTTCAAGTTCATCAGGCTGAACGGTGAAGATGTTCTGATTTGAAACACCTATAATCCCGTTGATCTCTTCACTAAGAATGCGCGTGTTACCAAGCACATATGCAGAAGGCACGTAGAAATATGGCAATTGGAATGCAAGTACCAACAAGGTGACGATGACCCCAGCAAGGATCAATGCTCCTAAGCGCCAATTGGCAGAGAAATGCGGCATTCGCGGCATGGAGAACTTGGGCAGCGAAAGCCTCGGTTTATTAAGATGAAACTCTGGCATGCCCAGGGCAATGTTATAACGGCGATCCTGTTTCCTTGGCGCCGCCATGAGCGGAATGGTCGGAGTACGCGACGAGACCTTTACGACCGGTTTGGTCGCCTGTTTGGCGGCCTGCTGAAGTTCCTTGGCGGCACGTTCTGTACGGCGCTGACGGACTTGCTCTGCGCGAGTAAGATTTCGTTTGTCGCTCATGCTGTCCTCCGATGTTCAGTGCGATCACGCTGCGACTTACGATCCAGCGCAAGCTCGATCAGGCGGTCGACCAGTTGAGCGTAGGTCAAGCCGCTCGCCTGCCAAAGCTTGGGATACATGCTGATGGAAGTAAAACCAGGGATCGTGTTCAATTCGTTCAGGTAAATTTTGTTTGTCTCTTTTTCAACAAAGAAATCAGCGCGAGCCATGCCTGCACAATCTATGGCTTTGTAAGCGCGGATGGCATACTCACGGATCTGGGTCGCCACATCTTCGGGTAGCGGCGAGGGGATCAACAAACCGGAAGTGCCGTCAATATATTTTGATTCATAGGAATAGAACTCACGGCTTGGGAGGATCTCACCACAAACGGATGCCTGCGGGTCTTCATTGCCCAGTACACTGACCTCAACCTCACGCACATCCTTCACACCACTTTCGATGATGATGCGGCGGTCGTAGCGGGCGGCGTCCATCAAACCTTCGGCAAGGTCAGAACGATTATTGCATTTGCTGATTCCTACAGATGAACCAAGATTAGCAGGCTTGGTGAACAAGGGATAATCGCCCAATTCTTCAGCTCGCTTGATGACATCATCCATCTTGCTTTCAATATCACCACGCAGCACCAGGATGGATGGAACCTGAGGAATACCATTGGCACGCATCACATCTTTGAAGATGCCCTTATCCATACCTACTGATGAACCAGCCACACCTGCACCTACATAAGCAACATCTGCCATTTCGAACAGACCTTGAATGGTACCGTCTTCTCCAAAAGGTCCATGCAAGACCGGGAAGAACACATCGATGGAAGCGAGAGTTTCAAACTTCTCCCCCATCTTCGTCTCTCGCAGCACGTGCAAACTCTGGCGAGATGATGGGTCGGTGGGAGGGATGACATGTTCAAGAGTGCTGACGTCACCTTTTTCAAAGGCTTCGAGAGCGTTGGGTCCGGTCAACCAATTTCCATCCAACGTAATACCAACTTGCACAACTTCATAACGTTCGGGATCCAAAACAGAAACCACCGAGCGCGCAGACATCAGCGAAACATCATGTTCGCCTGAACGTCCACCAAATAGAACTGCCACTCGAAGTTTCTTTGTCATTGTTATTTCTTCCAATCGCCTACAAGTTCAACTTCCAATTCCAACTGCACATTGAATTTCTCTTTCACCGTGCTTTGAACTAGATGAACCAAAGCGCGAATATCTTCCGCCTTGGTTTCACCGTAATTGATGAAAAAATTTCCATGCAACGTGCTGATCTCAGCAGTGCCAATGCGCATCCCCTTCAAGCCCGCAGCTTCTATCAAACGTCCTGCGTAGTCGCCTTCAGGGTTCTTGAACATCGAACCCATGCTTGCACCAGGCGGCTGTGTGGCTTTTCGGCGTTCGCTGAATTGTTCGATTTTAGCAGACACTTCTTCCTTCGTAGAATTTTTTAACTTCAATAATGCACTTAACACGATTCCTTGCACTTCACCACGTTTCAAAACGCTGGTGCGATACCCATATCCCATTTGTTCGAGCGTAATTTTTTCACGTCCGTTCTTTGTAAGCATCTCTGCCCAAATGAGATTGTGAGTCATATCACCACCGAACGCACCTGCATTGCCATACACTGCGCCACCTACCGTACCGGGGACTGTGGCAGACCATTCAAGTCCGGCAAGACCTTTGGACGCACAACGCTTTGCAAGATTCGCAATGATGACTCCCGCTTCACACCAAACTGTGGGCTGGTCGCCAGCTTCAAAGCGGACTTCCTTCGCCCGATCCAAAACCACTACCCCGCGAAAGCCGTCATCACTTACCAACACGTTCGAACCACCGCCAAGGATGTAATATGGCAGGTTATGTTCCCAGATCAACTGCATTGCATCTGCCAGCTCATCCGCAGACTTGACCGTCACCATCACATCGGCAGGTCCGCCAATGCGCGCAGACGTGTACGGCGCAAGAGTCACATTCTCTTGCACAGCATCGCCAAACTTTTGGCGTAACAGGTCAACTGCAAAGGCGGTATTCACCATCAACATCCTGACTACAATTCCTTCAACAACGCAGCAGTGATCTGGTCCGCATCGCCTGCAGAGAGGACGATGACCACATCATTGAACCGCAAGTGTTCCAATAAATATTTCTTCGTATCTCCGATCGAACCGCTGTAACGAGCAGATGTATGCGGCATAGAAGCAACGACTTCCGCAGAAGAAAATTCCTGCTTGGCTTCGCGTGAAGCATAGATCTCGGTCACAAGCACTTCATCGGCATCACTGAATGCCCGCGAGAATTCGTAAAGCAAAGTTTGAGTCCGCGAGTAGGTGTGCGGCTGCCACACTGCCCAAATACGGCGTTCTGGATAACGAGCACGGGCACCTGCCAATGTCGCGCGGATCTCTGTAGGATGATGAGCATAGTCATCCACAAGCAGAACGCCTTTGGGTTCTCCGCGCACCTCAAAACGGCGACCCGTTCCTGTGAACTGACCCAAAGCATCAGCAGCTTTCTGCATGGGCAACCCCATCACCGCCGCCACCGATAATGCCGCCAACGCATTACGGACATTGTGTTCACCTGGCACTTGCAACGAGACCTTGAAGGCATTGGTCATGCTGCCCATGTTGGTCATGACGGAAAAATCGAAACCGCCATTTTCATTGGGCTTTACCGTGCGTGCCTGCACCCATTGCGGACTGTTGATGGTCATTTCGCCTTGCAGCGAGTAAGAGACCACGCTCAATTTCTTGCGACGAGCATGGGCGATCAACGTAGCAGCGCCATCATCTTCAGCGCAGGCGATCAGCGTACCATCGGGCGGAAGAAGATCTACAAAACCTTCGAAGGCAGAGTGCATATCCTCAAAGGTCGGGAAGCAATCGGGATGGTCATGTTCAAGGTTGGTGACCACTTCGATGCGCGGTTTGAGCCCAAGGAACATGCGGTCATATTCATCCGCTTCGATCACAAATGCATCGCCGCTGCCTGCATGCGCGTTGACCTTGAGATTGTTCAACGTTCCACCGGCAATAAAAGATGGATCGCGTTTGAGCGCATACAACATCCATGCGATCATGGCGGTGGTAGTGGTCTTTCCGTGGGTTCCGGCAATACCAATGCCAATCTTGTTCTCCATCAAACGTCCGAGGAAATCGGAACGCTTATAGACAGGGATGCCTGCCAGTAACGCCGCTTTCACTTCAGGATTTTCATCCTTGATGGCAGAGGAACGGATGACCATTTCTGCCCCAGCAATATTACGAGGATGATGCCCAATGTAAACTTGAACACCTATGCTCTGCAGCTCAACAGCAAAAGGAGACAGCGACTGGTCTGAACCGGTCACTTCGTAGCCGCTCTCTTTGAGCAGGCGCGCGATGGCAGAAAGCCCTGAACCTCCAATGCCGATGAAATGAACGTGAGTCATAAGTAGTCCGATACTTTAGTAGTTAGATGGTTCTAGATATAGACAACGATAATGAAGATAAGAATGATGATGACAGCGAAGTAGATCTGCGGTTCGGCAAGGAACCGGGGAGGCATCACATTCATCATCTTGACAATGGCATCGGCAATGATCGGGTCGGTGGCGGGACTAATAACATTGCGAAAGGGATAGTTCGCCACATGGTTGTAATAGAGAACCGACCCAGCCACCAGATATCCGTTCACGCCACCCAATACAGCACCGAACAACGAATCTTGCAGACGTTCACGGGCTGCTTTGGGAGCAAAGCGGGAGATGTTGACTGTCTGGTAGCCGAAGTAAACCAACGCCGTCAGGATCAGGGTGCGGATCCAAAACTGGGCGGTGAGCGCATCTTGTGTGGGGTTGTTCGGGTCCACGAGATTGCGGGTCAGTGGAATGTATTTCTCCAACAACAAGTTAACCGCCAATGAAGTGACCACACTGAAGATAACCATCAATTCCTTCGCCCATCCGCGCATGGCGCCGATAATGCCGAAGAGAAAGACATACATCCAGAAAATATAAACAACGCTCATCATAAGGTTTCGTCTCCTGCCAGTTTTACCAACTGGCTGGCAATGGTATCTGCCGCGTTTGGCAGGGATAAATTTTTCATGGCAGTTCGCATGGCATCACGCTTATGACCATTCGACAGCAGGTCTTTGATAACAGGCAAAAGATTTTCATTCAAAAGTTCATCCTGCAAGATGACTGCAGCATTATGTTCTGCAAGATAATCAGCATTGACCTTTTGATAACGCCACACATACGGATACGGTGTAAGCACGGCGGGCAACCCAAAGAAGGGATACTCCCCTATCGAAGATGCGCCAGCGCGGGAGAGAACCAAGTCTGCGGCGGAGAGGGCGGCACCCATGTCATGAAGATAAGGCATGACATGATAGCGGGATTTTTTATCGGCAGATAATTTATCTGCGGCTTGTTGTACTGTCTCAATATCCAATGAACCAGTGAGATGAATGATCTGGGCCATCTCAAGCAGTTCGTTCAAGGATTTCAACACAGCCAGGTTGATCGAACGTGCGCCTTTGCTGCCACCAGTCACCAAAAGGGTAGGAAGTGAAGAATCCAGCCCGAAGTGAGAAATGGCTTTTTCGCGGGACCAGTTCAAAAGTCCGGAACGAAGCGGGTAGCCGCTGTGGACGATGCGTTCAGGGTTGGAGAAGAATTTCTTTGAGTCTGGCGCGGTCACAGTGATGACATCCGCAAAATAACCGAGGAATTTCAGCGCAAGACCAGGTTCGATATCGGGCACATACAACACAATAGGCAGGTTGCGCCCGGCCACTGCCATTGGACCAGCAACATACCCACCGGTGAAGAACAGAACATCGGGTTTGAATTCTTTTAGAATGCGACGTGATTCGAGAACGCCGCGTGTGAGCTTGGCAAGGTTACCAGGCAAAGCACGCAGACCCACGCCATGCACTCCAGCAGCGGGAACAGAACGGTATGGAATGCCTGCGCGTTTCACGAGGTCTTCTTCCATGCCGCCTTCTCCGCCAACCCAAAGGGTTTCGACGTTTGGATGCTTACTCTTTAGCGCTTCGTAAACGGACAGAGCGGGATACACGCCCCCGCCCGTTCCACCAGCGCAAATTAGCAACCGCACTATACGACCTCCATTCATTGTCTGTTTCATTCGTGCTGCTTCCCTGTCGGGAAACATTAAAGAGAATACCCAATGCTGCAAGCGTGGTGACCAGGTTCGAACCACCCGCACTCACGAACGGAAGCGCGTTCCCTGCGAATGGCAGCAAACCAACCATCACTGCCATGTTGATGAGCGCTTCCAAGCCGATCCAAATAACCAAACCAGCTGAGATCAATGTTCCAAGCATGTCGGGCGCGCGGCGGGCGATCACGAGTCCACGCCAAATGAGTGCGCCAAATAAGCCGATCAACCCCACGCCGCCAATCCAACCAAGTTCTTCAACGACCACGGCGTAAATACTATCTGTAGGCGGTACGGGCAATCCGGTCACTTTCGAAAGGGATTTGCCAATACCCACACCGAACCAGCCGCCATTAACAATGGCTTCAAAGGAACGGCGCACATGATACGAAGCTTGCAACGGATCTTTGATACCGGCAACAAAATCGGTTACGCGTTGCTGCCCGGTGAGGCTGACGGATACCACCAGCCATGCCACCACAAAAGCAATGATCAACAAGCCGCCGATCTGTTTCAGGTCGCCGCCTGCAAGGAAGAAGAGCAAGCCGCCAAGCATGAGCACGGTTGCAGCAGCGCTCAGGTCTGGCTGCAGGTAGATCAAACCACCAACAAAACCGAGGATGACACCCAGCGGGATCAACCCGAAGGTGATGTCTTTCAACATTTCGCGCTTGGCATACAACCAAACCGCGAGGTACAAGATCGAGACCAATTTTGCCAATTCAGAAGGTTGGATCGAACCATTGAAGATGGTACGAGTGGCATTGAAGCGTACTTCGCTCATCACCAACACCACGATCAACATCAAGACCGTAAATGCCATGGCAGGTACAATAAATTGGCGCCAGCGGTGATAATCGAGAAAAGCAAGCACGGTGGCTGCCGCAATGCCCAAGCCCAGCCACATCAACTGACGGTTGAACATGTACATTGCATCGCCATCATAGGCGGCGCGCGAAAAATCCCAAGAAGCAGAATACAACATCAACAAACCAAAAACGATCAATGCCACGACGATCACCAACAATGGCATGTCGAATCCGCCTGCGCGTGCGCGGTTCTGCGGTGATGACTCTCTTACAAAAGTTCCGATACCCATTTTCTAAACGCTTCTCCTCTCTCTGCAAAATCTTTAAACTCGTCAAAACTTGTGCCGCCCGGTGATAAAAGGACAACATCTCCAGCGGATGCAACCTCCGCTGCCAGTGTGACCGCCTCTTTGAGAGTCGTCGCGCGATGAACATCCACGCTTCCGACTCCGCTGTAGGCTGTAATAGCGTTCTGGATCATCTCCCCCGCCTCGCCAAAGAGCACTACATGGTCCACACGTTCGTGGATGAGTTTGGCAAGTTCGCCCCAGGGAAGATTCTTGTCACGTCCGCCGAGCATAAGTACGATCGGCTCGCTAAACGCATGGACCGCCGCTGCTGCGCGTTCTGGCGTTGTGGCGATCGAGTCGTTATACCAGCGTACTCCGTTCAACTCGCGGACCCATTCCAAGCGGTGCGGAACACCGCGAAATTCTTCAACCGCTTCGAGCATATCATCCAACTTGAAGCCTGCTGCATGCCCAATGGCAAAAGCAGCCAACACATTTGCAATGTTATGGTCGCCGCGCAATTGGACCTTTTCACGCATCAACAAGGGGATGTAGGCAAAGCCATCGCGCAAACTCAGCAAGCCATCATGAAGATATGTACCGTTCAAACCTTCTTCCAAGTCTTGCAGGCTGAACGAAAGCAAATTACCTTTCACACGATTCTTCAAACCCCATGCGCCATTGTCATCACGTCCTAAAATCGCGGTGTCGTTCGCAGACTGAAATTCCAAGATGCGAGCCTTGGCATTGGTATAAGCTTCCATCGTGCCGTGACGATCCAGGTGATTCGGCGTAATGTTCAGAACCGCAGCAATGTTCGGTGAAATGTTCATCTGGTCGAGCTGGAAGGATGAAAGCTCCAACACAGCCAGGTCATCAGCGTTCATGTTGTCCACATAGTTGATGAGCGGGTCACCAATGTTGCCGCCAATAAAAGCATGGTCCCCTTTGGCAAGCTTTGCCATATTACCAACCAGCGTTGTGGTGGTAGTCTTGCCTGCCGAACCAGTAATGCCAACCGTCTTGCATGGAACAACTTCCATGAAAATTTGCGAGTCGTTCGAAAGCGGAATGCCGCGCTTGAGAGCTTCTTCCACAATGGGCAAGGTCAACGGCACACCACCAGAGATACACAACACTTCGGTCGTATCCAGCAGTTCAAGCGGATGCCCACCCACTGCCCACGTCACATTCACATCAGATAGTGATTTCTTGGCTGAGACAAGATCCTCCTCGCGGCGCGAATCGTTCAAGGTCACGTTTGCGCCGTGACGAGAAAGCCAACGGGCAAGGGCGAGTCCCTGCCGGGCGGCTCCAAGAATGAGAACGTGGGTGTTTGTCCAGTTGGTCATAATTTTTGAAGAGTGATGAGCGAAACGCGATTCAAAATTTACGTTTCACTTTTCACGTTTCATACCTATACTTGCGACAATCCTATTCCGATCAACGCTGCCATCAAACCAATAAGCCAAAAGCGCTGGACGATCTGTGTTTCACTCCAACCAAGCAATTCAAAATGATGATGGATGGGCGTCATCTTGAAAAAGCGTTTACCGCCTGTCATGCGGAAGTAGGTGATTTGGATCACAACGCTGAGCATTTCTGCCAGTGGAATAATGGCGATCACCAATAACATGGGCCATTGTCCGGTCATTAGAGAGATAACAGCCAATACAGAGCCTAATGCCATCGAACCGGTATCCCCCATGATCAATTGTGCAGGGTGGACGTTAAACCACAAAAAGCCAAACAACGCTCCAACAAGAATGAAGCAGAAGCGCGCAAGATAGGTCTGTTCTTGCATCAGAGCAATACCACCAAAGGCTGCAATTGCTGTGGCAGCGATCAGACCTGCCAAACCATCGAGTCCATCGGTGAAATTGACAGCGTTCGATTCTGCAACAATGATGAATGCAGCGATCGGTACATAGATCCAACCGATCTCGATCTCGAAGAAATAACCTGGCAGATATAGGTCAGGCGCGTCGATGACATATTTCAAAACATAGGCAGTTGCCAATGCAAGAATCACTTGAAAGGCGAATTTCGTGCGGGCACGCATGCCATCACCTTTGCGTTTACCGTGGATACCTTCCCAATCGTCCACTGCACCGAGAATGGCAAACCCAACCATAACCAGCATGGGCAGCAACACCGAACGACCTATGCCGCTGGTGGTGACGCCGATCAACGCCACAGCATTGAGCAAACCGCTCAGAAGCAAGACCGGCATGATGAACATAACCCCACCCATGGTGGGTGTACCCATCTTCACGCGGTGACCTTCCGGCTGCTCGATGCGGATGATCTTGCCCAGTTTGAAATGCCGCAAGATGCGCAACAGCGGATTTCCCCAAATGGCAGTCATAATGAACGCCAACCCCGCAAGGCTTAGGGAAAAGGCGATATCTCTCACGAGCGTACCTCCAAGGCAGCAGCGATACGGTCCATGCGGAGACCGTGGGAACCTTTAATTAAAACTGCATCATTTGAATTCAAATTCTTTGTCAACCAATCAATAATAGGAGCGATATCTTCATATTCCATAATGGCAGAAGCCTTCATGCCAGCACGACGGGCGGCTTCGGCGATCATATGTCCACGAGTGCCAAGTGTGATGAGAGCCTTCGCCACTTGTGCAGCCCGCATTCCAACCATTTCATGTCCCTGGCGTTCGTAGGGACCAAGTTCAAGCATATCGCCCAACACGGCGATCTTGCGCCCGTCAAGTTCATCGAGCAGGTTCAATGCCGCCAGCATGGATTCAGGTGCTGCATTGTAGGTGTCATCGAGGATCAATGCTCCGCTTTGACTGCGAGCCGCCACCAAACGGAGTTGGGTGTGCCCATGCGAAAGACCTTCAAGGATCTCCTGCCATGAAATACCATCGTTCAGCCCAACTGCGGCAGCGCGCAATGCGGTGTGAATGGAGTGTCGTCCGATCATGGGCACGCGCATGTGAATGATCTCATTTCCATAATGCATGCGGAAGCGGATGCCATCCAAGCCGAGACCTTCGATCTGGTCTGCCCAGAGATGTGCTTCAGGAGAAAGCCCATAGAAGAATACGCGAGCCTTGGTCTTCTCTTCCATCTTGCGAACCCATGGGTCGTCGAAGTTGAGAATGGCAACTCCATCATGTGGAAGCGAAGCAGGCAATTCGCTTTTGCCGCGGAAGATAGCTTCTTGTGAACCTGCCCGTTCAGCATGGACGGTTCCCACGTTCGAAACAACACCGATCTGCGGCTGGGCAATATCGCACAAGAATTGGATCTCACCGGGAACGTAAAAGCCCATTTCGAGCACCGCACGTTCATAGCCTGCACCGAGTCTCAAGATGGTGAGCGGAAGACCGATCTCGTTGTTCAAGTTGCCGGGGCTTTTGAGCGTACGATAACGAAGGCTTAATACCTCAGCAACAGTCTCTTTGGTGGTGGATTTACCCACACTACCCGTAATACCCACGACGCGCAGGTTCGGTAATTTACGGCGCCAGAAGCGTGCGATCTGCTGCAGGGCTGAAATGGTGTTATCCACACGCAGGCAGAGGGGAGATTCGAGATTCAGAGTGGTATCGGTTGATAGACCAGCACGCAGATCAAGGGTGCGGAAAGAGGCGTCTACATCCCGTTGGATTAAAGCAAAAGAAGCCCCCCTTTTGAAGACATCTGTCAGGTAGTCGTGTCCATCCGTTTTTTCTCCAGGGATCGCAACAAAGAGCGAACCGGGGATCACCTGACGCGAGTCGATAGTACCTTCTGTGATAACAGTGGAGGCATTCGCGGGGCGAACGGAGGTGAGGGCTTCGAGTACGTCTGCTAAAGTAAGCATGTTATTTTTGTGCAAGCTGCTGTCGGATCGAGTCAGGCGGGATATCTAACAAGATGACAGCGCGTTGTGCCATTTCAGAGAAAACAGGTGCAGCAGTTTCAGAACCCCACGGAGATTCGGTGGGACGTTCGAGCCAAACATAGATCATGAATTGCGGGTCATCCACGGGACCCCAACCAATGAATGAGGTATTGGTTTGTGAGCCGTCGTAATATCCATCTACAGGGATCTGTGCGGTGCCGGTCTTGCCAGCCACGCGATATCCGGGAACCAAAGCAGCCGATGATTCATCTTCGAGCGAAATGGCAAGCATTTCAGAAAGCGTATCCGCGGTTTGTTCAGAGATCGGGGTGACTCCGAATTGTTCAGGCACCTGATATTGGCGTCCATCGCGCACCATGGCATACAACACATGTGGGACGGCCATACGTCCATTATTGGCAACCGCAGACACAGCCGATAGCATTTGGATGGGTGTAACCGCCACGCCTTGACCGAACGCGTTCGTTCCGAGATCCACCGGATACCAATCCGCATCACCCGGGAGCTTGAGTCTGCCTGAAGCTTCCCAAGCCAAATCTACGCCGGTGAGGTGTCCCATGCCGAAGGCATCCATATACTTGTAGAAAGTGGTGGCGCCCATCTGTGTGGAGAGAGTCACCATACAAATGTTGAGCGAGTGTTGCAAACAACCGACCATGTTCTGCACACCCCATGGATTGCGGTCCCAGTTTTGGATGGTCACACCGCCGATCAAAATTTCGCCGGTATCTAGGTAGGTTGTTTCTGGTGTAACTGTGCCGCTATCCAATGCCGCAGCCATGGTCAATATTTTTATGACCGAGCCGGGTTCATAGGTCTTGGAAATCACCGGGTTGAATTCAGTGGCATTATCGTACACAGCATCGTATTCCCAGAACTCGTTCAAATCCATGCGACGAGACGTGGCAATGGCAAGCATCTCACCGCTTTGCGGATCCATGATGGCGATGATTCCATCTTGAGCGCCATAGGTCCCCAATGCGTTATCAAGGATATCTTCTGCGGCAGCTTGCAAATCGCGGTTAATGGTCAACACCAGGGTCGTACCGTTGGGAGCATTCGGAATTTCAAAGGCTTTGTTCGGGTCTGTCGGCACGAGTACGGTAACGGGGTTGCCCGCCAGCAGACTGTCGTATTTTTCTTCCACACCGAAATAGCCTTTGCCTTCACGGTTTACAAAGCCAAGAATGTTCGATGCCAAAGCATTTTCAGGATAACTTCGTTGAGGATGTGATTTGAACTGAAGTCCGGTCAAGCCACCCATCGACCCTTCAGGTGCCTGTTCATTTAAAGCCTTCTTTAGGTCTTGTAAATAATTTGCCTGGGAAGCCTCAACAAAATCGGCAAGCACAATATAAGAAATTCCCTCAGGCGGATTTTGGATGACTTCCATTAATCGTTCGTAATCCATGTCAAGCGCATCTGACACAGCAAAAGAGATGGCATGCGGGTCGGTCATAATGGTCAGATCTACACCAACTTCATAGACGATCTTTTCGCCTGCAAGCAAACGACCATGGCGATCGTAGATCTCGCCACGGTTTGGGTAGAACGTACGCCATTCATAGGCATAATCTTTGGAAAGTTGGCGGAAGATATCCGCCTCGGGGCTATTCTGAATGCGCGTCATCTGAACGATGATGGCAAGCGCAAAGAACATGAGCGCCCCCGCCAACACCTGACTGCGTCGCCCGTATTGCTGTCTCATTGATATCTCCGCGTGGAAACCAGGCGTTCATCCATCCAATCCAACAGAGATTGGTTGTACTCAGGCGGGATGGTCAATACGTTCAATTGCGGTAAAGCTGAAGAAGAAAGGTCAACAGCGTCTTTGGCAACATAGCCCGGCACAACGAGGTATTCCAATTCTTCGGGCTCCACCGGACGGAAACCCATCTCGCGTGCGCGTTCTTCCATCGATTCGGCAGAGGTCAAACCGGCAAGCTGGGTTTGCAAGTCACTGCTCACCTGCTGGCTGGCAGCAATGGCATCGGTCAGATCTTGAATTTCACGCCCTGCAATAGCAGTACGAGAAGTCACGTTCAAATAAAGAGCGGCAACCATGGCAGAAACAACCACAACCAGCAGGGCGTTGCCGATCCACTGACGCTGTACGCGCCAAGGAGCGACCCGATACGCATGGATCAGGTGATTGACATTGGGGAGGTTGACGTTAGGAATGTTCACTTTATTTCTCTCTCAATTACTTGGGCGAGGAAACCTCGTCTCTACAACTTCTCAACAACTCTAAGTTTTGCACTGCGCGCCCGAGGGTTATTTTTCAGTTCCTCCTCGGTCGGCAGGATCGGCTTCTTGTTCACTAACTTCACTACAGCCTTACGTTCTTCTTCATATATCCTTTCGTAAGGCGGATTGATGAGATCCTTGCTCTGCTCTCTGAAATACTCTTTGACGATGCGGTCTTCCAACGAGTGGAAGGAAATCACCGCGCATCGCCCACCGGACCTGAGGGCTGCCACTGCCTGCGGAAGTGTGATCTCCACTGCCGCCAATTCCTCGTTGACAACGATCCTCAACGCTTGGAAGGTCTGCGTGGCAGGGTGGGTCTTGTCGCCTCGGCGTGGTCTCGCTTTCTCGATAACAGCCACCAGTTCACCCGTTGTATGAAGCGGTCGGCTCTGGACGATGGCTCGGGCGATCTTTCGGGCATCACGATCTTCGCCATACTTGAAGATGATGTCCGCCAGTTCGCGCTCGTCGTAGCTGTTGATGATGTCTGCCGCGCTCATCGCAAGATGCGGACCGAAGCGCATGTCGAGTGGACCATCCTGCATAAAGGAAAAGCCGCGCTCGGGGCTATCAAACTGCATGGATGATGCGCCCAGGTCGAGCACGAAACCATCAATGGCGTACCAATCTAATGAAGCAAGCTGCTCACTGAGAGTGATATGGGAGGCTTGCGCAAGATGAACGCGTCCCCCGTAAGGAGCCAAGGTCTCACGAGCGATCGCCAGCGCTTGCGGGTCTACATCAAGACCCAGCAGTTGCCCATCTGGTGCGCAAGCCTCCAGGACGCCGCGAGCGTGTCCGCCCGCGCCTAGGGTGCCATCCACATACCGTCCGCCGTTGCGGGGTTGCAGAGCGTGTATAATCTCTTGGTAAAGTACAGGTTTGTGTGCGGTCATAACTACCGTTACGACGACGCAGAATTCGTTTTGGAAAGGTCAAGTGTGGAGAAGCGGGCGTTATTGGCTTCAACATCTTGCAGCAAAGCCATCTGCTCAGCCCAGGTAGTTGGGGTCCACACTTCAAAATACTCACCCTGCCCCGCCACCACCAACTCACCACTTGGCACACCAAGGAAAGTGCGAAGGTTCTGGGGCACGAGAATGCGACCTACCTTGTCCACTTCAATTGGATATGCGTTGGACAGGATCAAGCGGCGCAAAAGACGAGCGGTCGGGTCGGCGAGGTTCATGGCTTCGATGCGCTCATAAACCTGTTTGAAATACGCCTCTGTCATCACCATGAGGCATTTATCAAAACCCTGTGTGATAAAGGCGCCACCTTCCAGCAACTCACGAAAGCGCGCCGGAATCATCAGGCGACCCTTATCATCGAGGTTGTGCTGGAATTGACCTAAGAACATTTGTGCTATCATTCCTATAAATGACGCGAACGCCGGGCGTCCCGGCGTTCTATACCACTTTCTACCACTTTCTACCACATTATACCCTCGGAAGGTTTAAAATCAAGTAGTAAAAGTGACCGTAAACCTTGCAAATACATGGAAACTGTGCAAACTTTCACCTTTTTAGAAGCCAATCGCTGGCAAGACTACGAACTCATTGATTCTGGAGACGGACTCAAGCTAGAACGATTCGGAAAATACACCTTTGCGCGCCCCGAATCTCAAGCCATGTGGAGCCGCGCCCTGCCCCAATCAGAATGGGACAACGCCCATGGGGTCTTCATCCCCAGTGGAGAAGAAAGCGGCGGTCACTGGCAATTAAAGAAGAGAGTGGACGACCACTGGGTAATGAACTACCCCCTCCCCGGCTCAAGCGGACTAAAATTCTCCGTAATGACAACACCCGGCCGTCACCTCGGCGTGTTTCCCGAAGTCGCGGCTCATTGGGACTTTATGGCTGACTCTATCCAGAAGTCTGGTACCAAGCCGAATGTTTTGAATCTCTTCGGCTACACCGGTCTGGCATCCCTTGCGGCCGCCGCCGCGGGCGCTTCTGTAACCCATGTAGATGCTTCGAAGAAGTCTGTGGCGTGGGCGCGCGAGAATCAGGACCTCTCCGGTCTGAGCGATCGTCCCATCCGCTGGATCGTGGAAGACGCGTTGAAATATGTCCAACGTGAAGCCAAACGAGGAGTCAAATACGACGGCGTGATCCTTGACCCACCCAAGTTTGGGCGCGGACCCAAAGGTGAAGTGTGGGAAGTATATAAATCCCTGCCAAATCTGCTGGAAGATATCCGAAAATGCCTGAGTGATAATCCCCTTTTTGTGATCGTCACAGTCTATGCGGTGCGAGCCTCCGCCATTCATGTTGCTCAAGCTGTGAACGAGATGATGCGCAAATACAAAGGCACGCTCGATAGCGGCGAATTGATCACCCGTGAAAAAAGCGCGAACCGCCTGCTTTCCCAAGCGGTCTATGCCAGATGGTCTTCTCAATAACAAAAACTCCGAGGTCTTGAAGACCTCGGAGTTTTTGATTCTTATTTATCCACTTGCACTTGAACTACTACTGCTGCTCCCACCCCCGCTGCTTGAACTACTACTGCTTGTAGTTGGTGTTGTGACCTTCTTCAACAAGTCATACCAGAAGGATGATCCTTGAGAGATGGCTGCCGCTGTCAAACCAAGCCCTAAGAACTTCAAAACCAGGAACATTGCCCAGCCTCCCACACCAGCGCTTGCTTCAGGCAATTCTGTCTGCCACCAACCAAAACGGACAATATTCAGATCACCCAATTGCTTAATGAGATCATCGATATTGTCTTCCGTTACTTGTTCTTCTTGAACCACTGCCTCTGCCTTGGCAACTGCAAGAGCGCGTAAACCGGCGTTCGCCCAAAGCGTTTGAGCAAGCTGAATGCTGTCTGTACCGAGCAAGAGGGTGATGGCAATGGACAGCATGATCACGAAACTGCGTGCATTGGCCTTGAACGTGGCCGCTGCCTGCTCCATGACGCCACCAAAGTACATTGTGGTGCGTCTGCGCAGGTCTTCGATATTGGTCACACCCTGCCCCACCCATTTGAGCATCGCCTGCTTACCTTCTGAATCAGGAAAAGCATTAATAAGTTCCTTCAATTCATTCGCCTCAAACTCCTTGGTAGCGGTAAGACCAACAAAGTCGAAATAAGATTCGACCAGAGTTGAAGCTGGGATCTTCTCAATTTTCTTGGGTTCTGTGGATGAAGTAAGGACACTGAAAGCATTCTTATACCGGATGGGGCGCAGTGCCTCCAGTTGCGGCAACTTTACGAACTCATCTACATGTTTATCACCGACGATCTTCTTTAAATGTCGCTCAAGAGACTTTCCGCGTGTCTCGAATGCCTCATTGATCCATTGCGTAATGAGGGAAACGATCGAACCTAACACATAATAAACAAAGATCAAACCAATAGCTACTTCAAGCGCTTGTGAAAATGACATACCACTCTCCTTTGGGTTACATTAATGTTTGTTCTTTTCCAATTGGGCAAGCCACTTCAACGGCTTGCCCCAGCGAATGCGTTCACTTATACCTGTCATCTTACGTTTGGGTTTTTCCCATTTTGGCCCGGGTGGACCTGATTCCTCGCTTAGTATGCTTTTTACGCCCCACAATCCTTTATATTGTACCCATCCCGGCTCGGAATTCAAGAGGATGCAATTCCATTCCCGAATGGGTGGAAGCGACACCCTTCTTTCAGACATGATGCGTTTCAAATAACTGGATGACTTAATCATGGGTTCTCTTGAATTCTTGCCTTGAAAACCAACCCGTAATCCATCACCAGTTGCGATCTCCATCGGCAGGCGCACAATGAAGTGATCCAATTCATCCCGCATATCATCAAAGGCATGTTCTTCAAAGATGTGCTGGGTCTTTTCACGCATCTCCTCCATGGCAATGTGACGTGCTTTTTGGCTCGGGTTAAACAAAAGGAACAGGTAATGGATCCAGCCGTCGAACCAGAAGAGGAAGCGTTGCAGCCGCCCAGGGTTGTACATCGAAGGCGAGCGGATCACATCCGGTTTGCTGTAATTGGCGTGAGATCCCAACGCTGTATAAATAACAGGATGCGTTGTCTCATTCCCGTCTTTATCCAATGCTTTGATCGCAGCCTCCCAAGACACGATGTTCCCTGCACCATGTTGTGACAATAAAATCGAATGTGGTCGATCGTTCTTCAAGTAAATAGCGGACATCTCCCAATCGCCTTCGTGGTGATTAAATCCGTTCGCAGCAAGCCGCCAATCATTAAATGCATAAAAATAATGATATTGCAGGAAGGTGCACACATTACCTTCTGCATCAGTTTCATGCACAACACGCCCGTAATACGTTGGCTGACGATGTTCTCTCAAAATCTCGGCATATTGTTTCCCCGCCTCTTTTGCGATCTTCTCGGTGGACTGCGAAAGCATGTCCATCACCAACCCTGGCCCTTCTGGCAGGATCTTTTCAATGATGAACTTCAAGGTGCGCATCAACCAATAGAACAGCAACAAAAGATAAATGGGCAGCAAGACAAAATATTCAACTGCAATGCTTACTCCCGGTATGGGTTTAAAGAATAACCAAACAGGCGCAATGCCCAGCACAAGAAAGGCAAGAACGGCAAGCATGGCAGGAATGATACGCAAGCGGATCGGCGATGCCAGCATGAACAAAACCAACGCCGCAGAAAGTGACGCGCCAATTGCGATCTCTACACCCGCCAAACCCAAAGTAAACCAACCCGCCACAAACGCAAGCGCAGACCCAACACCCCACCATATCCACGCATCGAAATCGTTCAACGGCTTATTTACAAAGCGCAAAAAAAATTCGTGGCTTTCCAGCCTGCCAATTTTCTCAACCAATGGCTCATTCATATGGCCAAATAATTCCGCCGCCCCAACCGGTCCGCTTGGAAAAAGCGCGCACTTTTCCAAATAAGGCTCCACCGCCATCGGAAAGAAGCGCTCGCTTTTTGCAAAACGTAAAACAGGTTCGTATTTTCTCAGCAGTTCAAGGTCATCCATGAAGCCTCTATGGTATAAACGCAGATATGGACCCGAAAATTCTTTCTCAACAATTCCAATCCCATTTTAACGCCAAACCGGAGATCATCGTCCGTGCACCCGGGCGGGTTAATTTGATTGGCGAACATACTGACTACAACGACGGATTCGTCCTGCCCATGGCAATTGACCGTGAAGTGATGATCGCTCTCCGCCCGCGAGAGGATGATACCGTCCGCCTCTTTTCTCTGGACCTTGAAACTGAGTCAGCCTTCGAGTTATCTTCTCTCGCCCAAGGCAGCGACTGGATCGAGTACCCCAAGGGCATCGCCCATGAATTACAGAAAGCAGGCTTCAAAATAAAAGGTTTCGATGCCATTATGACCGGCGATGTACCACGTGGGGCTGGGCTTTCTTCCTCTGCAGCGGTGGAATTAGCGGTCGCCAGAGCCTTTTCTGTGGTCTCTGGCTTTGAATGGAATGCGCCTGCCATGGCAAAGCTCGCCCAAAAAGCTGAGAATGAATGGGTTGGCGTCAATTGCGGCATCATGGACCAGATGGCAAGCGCTGCCTGCAAAGAAGGATATGCTCTCTTCCTGGATTGCCGTTCACTGGAAATTCAACATGCTCCCCTTCCTAAAGGTGTCTCAGTCGTTATCCTCGATACATCCACCCGGCGTGGGTTGGTTGATTCCGCCTATAACGAGCGCAGAAGTCAATGCGAGGAAGCGGCACGTTGGTTTGGGGTGAAGGCATTGCGAGATGTGAGTGTGGACGAATTTGAAAGAAAGACAAAAGAAGAAAAGGGATTGAACGAAGTCACAATGAGACGCGCAAGGCATATTGTCACCGAGAATGAGCGGGTCCTTGAAGCGATCGAAGTGATGAGAAAAGGGAATGTAATACGGTTGGGCGAGCTATTCAACGCCAGTCATGACAGTCTCCGCGATGACTTTGAGGTGACGAATGACGCGCTCAACATTGTTGTTGAATGCGCACGGGAACAGTCCAGCTGCTATGGCGCACGCATGACCGGAGCAGGCTTTGGTGGTTGTGCTGTAGCGTTGGTTAAGGAAGAAAAAGCCGCAGAGTTTGTGCAAGCTGTTTCAGCGGCATACAAGCAAAGGTCAGGGTTGGAGGCGAGTATTTACGTCTGCAAAGCAAGTGAAGGAGCAAGCGTCCTTCAGGGATAAAAAAACGGGACACTTTGAAGTGTCCCGTTTTTTTATTAGGTATAAGCCATCTGCTCGACCGGCACGCGTTCGCGTTTGCGTTGCTGGCGTTTGATGATGCGTTCAGCAGCAATGCGAGTTTGGCGATATTGAGCATTACCAATGATCAACTTCATGAACCTGGTATGGTCGGTGGTCGGGTCATTGAGCAGGGAGAAATCGGCAGAACCCGGTTCATGCGGCGGATAGAAGATACCGCAATTGGGGTTGATCTCCAACATGTGAATGGTGCCATCGGCATCCATACGATAGTCGCAGCGGGCATAGCCGTTGCCGCCCAATTCCTTGAAGACGCGGGTGGTTTGCTCACGAAGGATCTTGTCGATGCGGGGATCGTTCACTACAGCCACAGACATCTTCTCGTAATCGACCCACTTCATATCATAATGTTTGAAGGATTCGCCATCTGGGAAGATGAATTCCACTGGAGTGAAGGTGAAGGGCTTGTTCGGATTCTTGGTATTTTCCGCAATGAGACAGGTGAACTCGCGTCCTTCAATGAATTCTTCAATGAGCGCGCGACCAAACTCAGCAATGGCAAGTTTCAGTTGCTCGCGAAGCTCTTCCACACTTGTAACGCGGGAATTGCGGCGAATACCAACACTGGCATAGCCATGAGGCGGTTTGACAAGCATGGGGAACTTAAGGCGCTTCGCGATCTTTTCTGCATCTTCAGCGCGGCTGGCAAATGCCCAGCTGGGTGTAGGGACAGAAACACGTTTGGCGGCATTCTTCATTTCATCCCGTGTGGGGTCGAAGAATTTTGAATCAGCGCCGGTAAAGGCTGCATTATATTTTTCAAGCGCCTTGACCAGCGCAATTCCTGAAAGAGCATCATCGGGAGTGCCGTCGCACAAATTGACGAACACGTCCACACCTTCGTCCATCAATTGTTTGATTTGTTTTTCAACTTCGGTTGGCTCCACATGATGCTGTTTCCAACGATAACCATTCATGTATGGTGATGGATCATACGGGATATCGTCATCATCAGGTGTGCTTGTTAGTACGCAGATATACATGATATTTCCTTTGTCATTCCTTTTTTGCGATTTCGATTCAATCATCGATATAAAATCGCATACAGTCGAACATCTAAATGCTTTTTATCATATCAATGATGCTATAAAAATATTTTAATTATCATTGATATGATTATTGTATTCAACTATCTGTTTATGTAAAGGTTTTTGCACATGTTTTTATCTTAAAATATTTGAAAGCTTTATTCATCTTTTTATCATATAAGAGTGTATTGTTATTAAGGTTTTTAAGGTTATTAACGTCTTTAAGAAGAGAGTATCAAGCCAAGCAAGTATTTTTATTACGTATATACTTTTCATCATGAACTCACAATGTGTTTTACGTTTTCTTTAATTTATCAGAAACACCATATATAAGATATATATCCATGCATAATTCAAACAAGGGTAATGAATGGACCAGTACGAATTTAATTACACAAGTATGATTATCATTAGGTATATAATTTTTAAAATATTTTAGTGGTAGAGTGTTCAATTTGATATCTTCTTCCCCATCAACTTCTCATTCACACAAAGATCTTGCCGATCCTGTTCGTCGCGCCGATATTCTTCAGCGTTTGATGACGACGATTAGCAATGGATTGGAACTGGGCCCGCTGCTATCAAACATCCTTGAGAGTGCTGTGACATTGATAGAAGCCACACATGGCACGATCGGGCTGGTACTCGAGCGCAATGGGAAGTCAGTGATCCGTATGTTTGCCACTCACTGATGATGTAAGCGGGGTGATCAATACATATTTGGACCAGATCGCTGCGGGGAGCAAATATATCTGTAACATCTGCCTATATGAGTTCAATGAAAACAACCAGCGGACAGCGGTCATCATCAAAGGACAATGGTCTCCGCGATCTGTTCGAACGACTCGATGAGCATGTCCCCTATGTTCAAGATAACCTTGACCCGATCCTGGATTCTGGTGAAACGCTCATCTTTTCTGATGTACGGCATGATCTGCGGGCTCCAGAAACGTTGAGACAGATCCAATTGGAAGATGAATCTGGGTTGATCGTTATTGGTGATGCCGGGAAGGGCCATTCAATTGGGACTCAACCTCAAGCCGGATCTGGTTCTGCTCGATATTGAATTGCCAGATATGGAAGGTTTTACTGTGGCGAAGCAGATCAAATCCATGCGAAACCCGCCACGGATCATTCTTCTTTCCATGCATTATGATGTTCTCTCTAAAAAACGAGGAGCAGAAACAGGTTGTGATGCGTTCGTGGGAAAGGAATTTGGCTGGGGTGTATTATTGCCAGTATTACGGAATGTTCTGGAAAGTCAATAAAAAAAGAAGGTCACGGTTGAACTGAACCCGTAAAGCAAGACACGAAAAGAAAGCCCCGAAGTGGTTATAGAGACAGGCACCTGATTTCAAAAGGTGTCTGTCTTGATTTCAATT
>VFQT010000699.1_pt1 | contig 45979 bp, 39 predicted proteins | sample 3512381 | NCBI WGS metagenome assembly VFQT01 (sample SAMN10412376, study PRJNA504923) | tailings metagenome | isolation source: Relicate 2 Philex TSF3 active mining site | place: Philippines: Tuba, Benguet | collected 2017-08-29 | reverse complement strand
GGCGATCGATGATTTTTTCAGACATCAATTTCCTCCTACTTCCTTGAATACAACCTGCAGGGGCCATGGGTATTCCAGTCGAAAACCCGTGAGAGACTAATAAATAAGCCTCCCCAAGGCTAAGACCTAGCCTTCGGGAAAACCAGTAAGGATTACCTAACTTGACCCTAGTTGCCTACCCCATTCGGCGATTCTTCGGCAGTTTGACTGCCCCTAGACGGTTGCGGCTATTTGTCTGGCTCTCGCTAGCAAGCCAAATCTTGATTGTTGTGACTGGTGGCTTGGTGAGGCTCACGGGTTCGGGATTGGGTTGCCCGACCTGGCCGCGCTGCACGGATGAGTCATTGGTTTCAACCCCCGAAATGGGAATTCACGGAATCATCGAGTTTGGGAATCGACTTCTCACAATTGTCCTCCTGGTAGTGGCGCTACTCACGTTTATTACAATTCTTCGACAGCACCCAGGTAAGACAGAACTGAAGAAACTCACCTACACGTTCTTCAGCTTTGTTGCCCTGCTGATAGTTGGCTTAGCGTTCGCAGCTAATCAGATTGATCTCTTCTCAATCGCGCTACTAACTATCTCAGGTGTAGGAATTTTGACCATGGCTGGCTTATTTGTCTTCAGCGCCAAACGGATTGAGCGAATCGGACTAATTGTCCCGGCGTTCGGTCTCGGCTTTGGAATTATTTTGCAGGCTGTCGTGGGTGGCATCACTGTACTTACAGAACTGAATTCATGGATAGTCGGACTTCACTTCGTAATCTCATCATTCCTAATTGCCTTAGCTTCGCTTCTGGTCTTCAGGGCACTTCCAAAACCGAAAATTCCTGTTAGCCCACTGAGTAGTGCTCTCGTTATACCAACCGTCGTGGTCTCAGTAGTAACCATTCTGATTGGGGTGCTTGTTACTGGAGCTGGCCCGCACGCTGGTGATGCGGACACTGTTCGAAATGGCTTAGACCTTGAGCTCTGGCAGCACTATCACAGCTATCCCGGCTATCTAATGCTTGGTTTGATTGCTGTGCAGTGGGTCGCTCAAATTAGATTCCAGAGCGGAATCTTAAACCCGCTACCAAACAGAGCGCTAACCATCTTGCTGGCGGTAACAATTGCCCAGGCTCTTATCGGGATTGTTCAGTCGAGGCTTGGAGTACCAGCGTTCCTGGTTGCTCTTCATATGCTCGGAGCTGCCACTCTTTCTTCTCTCGTAACTTTCCAGTATTTGCTCTTCAGGCCAAAAAAATGAAGACTCTTTTCTGGTTCCGCAGAGATAGAAGACTTCAGGACAATGCTGCACTCTCCCACGCAGCCACCGATAGCGAGCTTTTTCCGTTCTATGTCTTTTCAGAGCAATTAGAGAAGCTAACGCCGCTTCGAGAAGCCTCAATCCTTGAGTCTGTCGAAAGTCTTTCAAATTCAATTCCAACTGGTCTCAATATTGCCTACGGCGATCCTGCTGAGGAGATTGAAAAGTTTGTAACCCAGAATCAAATAGATAAGGTGGTGGCAACCAGAGCCTTTGACACCTTAGGAATGCTTGAGCAAGCAGTTGTCGCCGAGAAGCTACACACTATCGGCGTCCCACTCGAGCTTGTTGATAGTTACTACGCCGTGGTGCCGGGGACAGTTCGTAAAGAGGACGGAAGCCCACTAAAGGTATACACACCTTTCTATAAGAGATGGGTTGTCCACGGCTGGCTAGCCCCCTACCACTTAGATGTTCAAAAAGTGAATTGGCAATTAGCAAAAGGTCGCGCAGAGATCAGAAAACAAAGCCGCAAGACGCCATTTCGTGTCATTGCTGGTGAAGACTTTGCGCTTCGCACATGGGAGCGCTTTAAGCTGCGTGCACTACAGGCATATAGCGAAGATCGAAATCGCACCGACCTACCAGGGACCTCTCATCTCTCTCATGCCCTAGCTCACGGTGAAATCCATCCCAGAACTCTGTTGGCTGAGCTGGGAGACTCACCAGGCGAAGAAGTATTTAGAAAGGAAATTGCTTGGCGTGAATTTTATGCAGATGTTCTTTTCCATAACCCTCACACTCTCACCGAATACTTTGACCCCAAGTTCTCGAAGATGAGATATGACAACCCTCAAGAAGAATTGGAAAAACTCCAAGCCTGGAAGTTAGGAAAAACTGGATATCCAATTGTTGACGCAGCCATGCGTCAGCTGGTGCAGTCCGGCTGGATGCATAACCGGGCACGAATGATTGTGGCCAGCTTCCTGGTCAAAGATCTTCACTTTGAGTGGCAAATTGGTGCCGACTACTTTGAAGAACATCTAACAGATTTTGATCCCGCATCTAATTCCCACGGCTGGCAGTGGACGGCAGGCTGCGGCACCGACGCCTCCCCCTACTACCGCATCTTTAATCCAACTTTGCAGGGCTTGAAGTTTGATCCACAGGGTGATTATGTGAGGCGTTGGGTTCCTGAGCTCAGACACATCCCAGATGCTTCGGTACACGAGCCATGGAAGGCTATTGATGGACTTAGTCACGGCTATCCCGCACCCATTGTTGATCATGACGTCGAGCGCAATGAATCACTAGCTCGCTTAGAAGAAATAAAAACTAAAAACTAAGTAACGGATCGATTGCAATCGCCAGAAACAAGATGGTGAGATGGGTAATTGAACCGTGGAAAAGCCGCATGGGGTTTGATACGGATCTTCTATTTGCTTCGGCAAAGAGTCGGTATGACTCATACATGAACCAAGCACCAGAAACTACGGTGACAAATGTGTAGACAAGCCCCATTGACGCAACTGGAATAAGTAGCAAGGTGGAGGCAAGATATGCCCAGCTGTAAAGAATTATTTGCCTTGCAACTACTTTGTTCTCAGCCACCACTGGAAGCATCGGGACATTGGCGTTTTTGTAGTCCTCTTGATAGCGAATAGAAAGCGGCCAGTAGTGCGGAGGAGTCCAGAGAAAGATAATCAGAAATAGAACCCATGCGGCTGGTGCCAATTCACCAGTTACAGCAGCCCAACCAATTAGCGCGGGCATTGCTCCCGCAGCACCACCCCAGACAATATTCTGAGAAGTTCTTCTCTTTAGCCCGATGGTATAGACGAAGACGTAAAACAAAATTGCCACCAGTGCCAAGACGGCCGACAGCCAGTTCACCACCAGGGCAAAGAACGCAACCGAGATAATCCCAATAGCCCAGGCAAAAGTTAGAGCTTCGTTTGGACTGAGTTCTCCAGTGACTAAAGGTCGATTCTTGGTTCGACCCATCACCCTGTCGATGTCCATATCGATATAGCAGTTGAAGGCGTTAGCACTTCCTGCTGAAAGGGCTCCCCCAAACAAAACCGCAACTATCAGCCACAGTTCTGGAAATCCACCAGCGGCCAAAATCATGGTCGGAACTGTCGAAATAAGGAGAAGCTCAATGACCCTCGGTTTGGTCAGGGCGAAGTAAGCTTTTAGCTTGCTCGCTAATGACGTGCGGGATCGCTCGGTGGTAAACATTTGTTCCAGTCTAAAGCCCGCAAAAGCCCTTAGAGGCAGCTGGGTATAGACTCATCTAAACCCCTGAAGTGCAATGTCGCCGCCAAATTTCTCACTCAAGCAGACAGGAAACTTCCATTGTTGAATTGGAATGAATTAGATGACTTGGCGGTAAAAACTGCCAAGGTTTTGGCAGCAGACGCTGTTGAAAAAGTTGGAAATGGTCACCCTGGTACCGCGATTAGCCTGGCACCTGCGGCATATCTTCTCTTCCAGAAGGTAATGCGCCATGACCCAACCGATGATCGCTGGCTCGGCAGAGACCGATTTATTCTCTCCGCTGGCCACTCCTCTCTGACTCTCTACACACAGCTTTACCTCGGTGGTTTTGGATTAGAACTTGATGACCTAAAGGCGCTCAGAACCTGGGGATCAAAAACCCCCGGTCACCCAGAGTTTGGTCACACTAACGGTGTTGAAATAACAACCGGACCCTTGGGGCAGGGATTGGCTTCGGCGACAGGCTTTGCAATGTCCACAAGATTCGAAAAGGATCTCTTCGACCCCAATTCCACTGCCGAATCCCCCTTTGATCACTTTGTCTATGTAATTGCCAGTGATGGCGATGTCATGGAGGGAGTCAGTTCCGAAGCTGGCTCAATTGCCGGTCATCTTGGTCTTGGCAATCTCATAGTGATTTATGACGCGAATCAAATCTCTATTGAAGATGACACAAACATCAGCTTTAGTGAAGATGTTGCAGCTAGATATAGAGCCTATGGTTGGGAAACAATTGAAGTTGATTGGCGAGCTGGCGAATACAAAGAGGATGTCCACGCTCTATACGAGGCAATCCAAAAAGCCAAATCGAACACCGAACAGCCGACTCTAATAACACTCAAAACAATTATTGGCTGGCCTTCTCCGACAAAACAAAACACTGGAAAAATTCACGGATCCAAACTAGGCGCCGAGGAAGTGGCTGGACTAAAGACGGCACTAGGTTTTGACCCAGAAAAGACCTTCGAAGTTTCCTCGGAAGTTATCGGGCACACTCGCCAGCTCATTCAAAGAGGACATCAGGAGCGAGTGCTGTGGCAAGCTACTTTTGATAGCTGGTCAAAGAGCAATCCCGACAAGCTGGCGACTCTGGAAAGAATGCGCTCTGGCACCCTACCTTCAGACATTGAAAAATTGCTTCCTGAATTTATTTCAGGAGAAGAAATAGCAACCAGAGCAGCATCTGGAAAGGTTTTGAATGCCCTTGCCAAGCATCTACCTGAACTGTGGGGTGGTTCGGCTGATCTAGCTGAGTCCAACAACACAACCATTGAAGGTGCTGGATCGTTTGTGCCAGCCAAGTGGCAAACCCAGCACTGGTCACCACAGAAGGGTGGAAGAATCCTTCACTTTGGTATTCGTGAGCATGCCATGGGAGCAATCCTGAACGGCATTTGCCTATCGGGTCACTCGCGACCGTTTGGTGGAACCTTCCTAGTCTTCTCCGACTACATGAGGCCATCAGTTCGCCTGGCTGCCCTGATGGGTATTTCACCCATCTATGTCTGGACTCATGACTCGGTAGCGCTTGGTGAAGACGGCCCAACCCATCAGCCAATTGAGCACCTGACCGCACTACGTGCGATACCAAATCTCTCAGTTATCAGACCCGCGGATGCTAACGAGACCGCTCACGCTTGGCTCGGAGCGCTTAGGAATACCTCTGGTCCATCAGCCCTAGTCCTGTCAAGACAGAACCTTCCGGTTTTGAATCGCGAAGGAAAATTTGCAGGAGCTGCCAATGTGAGCAAAGGCGGATACATCTATGTAGATGCCGAGAATCAGAAACCAGAAGTTATTTTGGTGGCAACCGGCAGTGAAGTTCAATTTGCTGTAGCAGCTAGAGAAGAGTTAGAAGCAAGTGGAGTTGCGACCAGAGTCGTATCAATGCCCTGCGTGGAATGGTTCAATCAGCAATCTCAGGACTACAAGAACTCCGTACTTCCGCGTGAAGTTAAGAACAGAGTCTCAATCGAAGCTGGACTAACCAGTTTCTGGCGAGAAATTGTCGGGGATCATGGAATTGCTATCGGTATTGATCATTACGGAGCATCAGCCGACTACAAGACCCTATACAAGGAATTTGGTATTACCACCGAAGCAGTTGTGACAGCAGCCAAGAAGTTAGTGAGGAAATAATGAACGTGCGCTTAGCAAAACTTACTGATGCTGGCGTATCAATCTGGCTGGATGATCTATCGCGCGAGCGACTAGAGAGTGGGAACCTGGCAGACCTTATTGCCAATTACTCAGTTAGAGGAGTAACCACTAACCCAACGATTTTTGCAGCTGCGCTAAAGACGCCATCGTATGCAAATGCCCTAAAGAGTGAAAAATCTAATGGCAGCAACGTCGAAGATGCCATTTTCAACATCACCACTGAGGACGTCGCTAATGCCTGTGACTTGTTCCTAGAAACCTATAGAAAGACTGAAGGCGTAGACGGCAGAGTCTCGATAGAGGTTTCTCCCGAGCTTGCTCACGACACTAAGGCAACTATTGAGCAGGCCAGGTCTCTCTATCAGAAAGTTGCTAGAGAAAATGTCATGATCAAGATTCCAGCCACTCTGGAGGGGCTGGAGGCAATCTCTTCTGTTATTGCCGAGGGAATTTCGGTGAATGTGACTTTGATTTTCTCTCTAGAGCGCTATGACAAGGTCATTGATGCGTACTTTGAAGGTTTGAGGCGAGCACTGGAAGCTGGTAGGGACATCAGCAAGATACATTCAGTCGCGTCGTTCTTCGTCTCGAGAGTAGACACGGAAGTTGATAAGCGGTTGGATGCTCTTTCCCGAGCGGATCTTCGCTCTAAAGCAGCCGTTGCCAATGCTCGTCTTGCATATGAGTTGTATGAAAAGCGATTTGGTTCGGAGGAATGGAAGCAGCTTGCTGCAAAGGGTGCTCGCCAGCAGCGACCGCTAATGGCCTCAACTGGCGTAAAAGACCCTAATCTCTCCGACACACTCTATGTAACAGAGTTGGTGGCTCCAAATCTTGTCAACACCATGCCAGAAAAAACCATGATGGCTGTTGCTGACCACGGAGATATTTCTGCTAACACAATCAGAAATAACTTCGATGATGCTAAAGATGTGATGGCAAGCCTTGCCCAGGCTGGAATCAACATGGATGAGGTCACCAATCTTCTTGAAAAAGAAGGAGTGGAGAAGTTCATAGTTTCCTGGCGAGAGCTCATGGACTCGGTGAAGCTCGCCATGGAGAGCGCTTAGTATGCAGGTTCAGCTAAAACCAGAGCTGCAATCCAGCCTGACCGCTGTTGTTGAGAGTGTCATTCAAAATCAAATTGCGTCCAGAATCGCCGCTAAAGATTCATCCATCTGGGGACCACAAGCCGAGCCTGAGGCATCAATCCGACTGGGTTGGGTTACATCGGCCCGTGACTCAGTTGATTTAGTTCCAGAAATTGTTAGTCTTCGCAAATTCTTTGCCGATCAAGGTGTTACTCGTTTCGTCCTCTGCGGTATGGGTGGGTCTTCCCTAGCTCCCGAGGTGATTAGCAAGACTGAGGGTAAAGATTTGGTGATTCTTGACTCAACAGCACCCGAGCAAGTTCAGCTAGCAATTCGTGATCTGGATAGAACCGCAGTGATTGTTTCCTCAAAGTCGGGATCTACGGTCGAGACTGATTCGCAGAAGCGAGCCTTTGAGAATGCCTTTCAAGAGGCAGGCATTGATCCAATAGGTCGAATTGTGATAGTGACAGACCCTGGTTCGCCACTCGAGCAGGCTTCCAAGCAGCGAGGTTATCGGGTCTACAATGCAGACCCGATGGTTGGTGGCAGATATTCCGCCCTTACCGCATTCGGGCTGGTGCCAGCTGGTCTTGCTGGCTGTGACATAGCCTCTCTGCTGCGCGATGCACAAAACGCCTCAGTTTCGCTAGAGATAGATTCGATGGATAACCCAGCAATCTGGTTAGCTGCGGCAATGGCTGGTCAAGAGAGTGTTGATAAATTCGTAATTGAAAGCGATCTCCTCCCAGGCTTTGGTGATTGGGTCGAGCAACTGGTTGCGGAAAGCACGGGTAAAGAAGGTAAGGGGGTTCTGCCAGTCGCCGTCACCAGCTCTGCCCCAGAGCTTTCCCTATCCTTGAGTGACTCAATCAGTATCACTTTCGGCGAGCTATCCCACGATGTTTCGTTCCAGGGCAGCCTGGGCGAGCTTTTCTTGCTCTGGGAGTATGCGACTGCGATTGCTGGTTGGTTGCTTGGCATAAATCCTTTTGATCAACCAAATGTCGAAAGCGCCAAGGTTGCTGCGAGGGCACTGCTGGATTCACCTACAGCTTCGGGCGAGGTTGATTTTGTTGATCGAGGAGTCAGCGTCAAAACATTAGCGTTCGATGCCAAGGGCGCGACGGTGGAGGCCGTTATTGAAAGTCTCTTTGAAAAAATGGACTCGAACAGCTACTTAGCTATTCAGGCATATCTTCCAAGCAGCAGCTACCCGCAGTTTGTTGAGATCCGAGACACTGCAGCAAAAAGACTTAGCAGGCCCGTCACATTTGGCTGGGGACCTAGATTCCTGCATTCAACCGGTCAGTATCACAAAGGCGGACCGAAGCAAGGAGTCTTTCTTCAGCTCTGCTACCAACCAGCCTTGGATTTGGCGATTCCAGATCGTCCATTTAGTTTTGGTGAACTGATCTCTGCTCAGGCAAGTGGAGATGCCAGAGTGCTAGCCGAGGCAGGCCTCCCAGTCGTTAGTTTGACTTTCTCTGATCCGCTAGCGGGACTTCACATGCTGACCAAGGTGATTGAATCTTGATCAGTAACCCCCTCAGGACTCCCCCTGACAGACGTCTTCAGAAAATTGCAGGTCCATCTGGACTGATCATGTTTGGCGTCACGGGTGATTTGAGTCGGAAAAAAATCATGCCAGCCATTTATGACCTGGCAAATCGTGGACTTCTGCCACCGGCCTTTTCACTAGTTGGGTTCGCTAGAAGAAATTGGTCAAATGAAGACTTCGAAAAGGTAGTTCATGATGCTGTTCGAGAGCATGCCAGGACCCCTTGGTCAGAGATTGTCTGGCAGCAACTAGTTCAAGGAATTCGCTTCGTTGCAGGAAATCATGATGACGAGGGGGCTTTTAGAAAGCTCAAGGAAGTCGTCGATGAGCTTGACAGAGAACGCGGAACGGCTGGAAACCACACTTTTTATCTGTCAATTCCCCCGCGCGATTTTCCACTGGTGATTGATCAACTTGATAAGTCAGGCCTAGCAAGGGCGGGAGAAGATGAATTTCGAAGGGTCGTAATTGAAAAGCCTTTTGGTTCAGATCTAGAAACAGCCATCGAGCTAAACCAAATAGTCGAAAGAGTATTTCCACCAGACTCTGTTTTTCGAATTGACCACTACCTGGGTAAGGAGACTGTTCAAAACATCCTTGCTTTGCGTTTTGCCAATCAACTATTTGAACCAATTTGGAACAGCAAATTCATTGATCATGTCCAGATAACAATGGCTGAGGATATTGGAATTGGCGGTAGAGCGGGTTATTACGACGGTATTGGTGCGGCAAGAGATGTGATTCAAAACCATCTTCTTCAGCTATTTGCCCTGACAGCTATGGAGCAACCAGCTAGTTTCGATGCTGCAAGCTTGCGTCAGGCCAAAGAGGACGCGCTGCTTGCAGTTCGACTACCAGCAGACCTGTCTCTTCATACCGCCCATGGTCAATATGGCAGTGGTTGGCAAGGCGGCGAAGAGGTGCTTTCTTATCTGTCTGAGGAGGGCATAAACCCAAGCAGCAAGACCGAAACTTTCGCTGCTATGCGATTGGATGTCGACAACCCTAGGTGGCAAGGTGCTCCGTTCTATCTAAGAGCAGGTAAGCGACTAGGAAGACGAGTCACAGAGATAGCGGTGGTCTTTAAGCGCCCAGAACACCTTCTCTTTTCTGAAAGTGAAGCTTCCCAGCTTGGCGAAAATGCTCTTGTAATTCGCGTGCAACCAAATGAAGGTGTCACAATTCGGTTTGGCTCCAAGGTGCCAGGTCCTGCGATGCAGGTGAGAGATGTAACTATGGATTTTGGATATGGTCATGCCTTCACGGAAGACTCTCCCGAAGCTTACGAGAGGCTCATCCTGGATGTCCTCCTTGGTGAACCACCGCTTTTCCCAAGGCAGCGAGAGGTCGAGCTCTCCTGGAAGATTCTGGATCCGATTGTTAAATTCTGGTCGGAGAATGATCTGGGTGAAATTTATCCGCCTGGTTCATGGGGACCCGCCAGCGCTCATCGGATGATGGCTGTTGATGGTCGGAGCTGGAGAAGACCATGATTGTTGAACTGAGAGAAACCACCACGGCCAAGATAGGCAAAAAGCTGCAGGAACTCAGAGAGGTTGGTGGTGTTGTTGCCCTAGGCCGAGTTCTTAGCCTGCTGGTTGAAACTGATGCCAATCATCTAGAAGAAGCGGTTAAGAATGCCAATGGAGCATCAAAACTCCACCCATCACGAATCATAGTTATTGCCAAGGAACAGACAATTGGACCTTCGAGACTAGATGCCGAGATTCGCGTTGGTGGGGATGCTGGTGCGAGTGAAGTAATCATCTTGCGTGCTTCTGGTGAAGTTCTTTCCAACATTGAGTCCCTGGTGAGTGGGCTACTGCTCCCTGATGCGCCAATCGTGGCCTGGTGGCCAGGGGAATGCGTGAGCAATCCTGCCAGCACCGAGATAGGAAAAATCGCTGGTCGAAGAATCACTGACTCCGCGAATCAGGCTCAGCCGATTTCATTTCTTTCAGAGCTATCTAGGAATTATGCCTCTGGGGATGGCGACATGGCTTGGACCAGAATCACCCATTGGCGCTCTCAGTTAGCCGCTTTGTTTGAGTCCCACCTGCATCGCAAGCCAGTGGCCATTGCCGTTCTAGGCGCCGCAACCTCCCCCAGTGTCCACCTCCTTGCAGGATGGTTGAGATTGAAGCTCGGTGTTCCTACTGAAGTAGTCAGCGAACTTGAAGGAAAAGCTTTAGCGGGAGTCAGAGGCGTAATCATTCGTTTCGAAGATGGCGAGCTAAAGATTTCTCGAGCTCAGAATGTAGCTCTCATTTCACAACCTGACGCTCCTGATTCAACAATTTTTCTGCCCCAGAGAAGTGATATGGACTGCCTGGTTGAAGACCTTCGTTTTCTCGGAGAGGACTCTAGCTACGCAGAGGTGCTCAGGAGTATCAAGCCGTGATTGTAAGGACCATTGTGAGGAGCGAACTACCCAAAGAGGCCGCCAAGGAATTTGTGAAGCTAGCTAAGGAGGCTATCTCAAGACAGGGCCAATTCAGGGTTGTGCTCACCGGCGGAGGATTAGGTATAGAGCTGCTCAAAGCGCTATCTGAGCTGGTGATTGATTGGCCCAGAATCACAGTTGTCTTTAGCGATGAAAGATTTGTTTCACATGAGAGTGCTGATCGCAATGAACACCAAGCCCTTGCCGCCTGCCCACAGCTAAAGAATGCAACTTTCCTTCGCTACCCCAGTGCCTCGGGTTCTCTTGATGAAGCGGCTAAAGAATTCAACTCACGTATTGAAGGGGAATTTGGCCCCCTAGTCACATCGCAACCGACATTCGATTTGGTTATCTTGGGCATGGGACCAGATGGTCACGTCGCATCATTGTTTCCAGGACGACTTCACTCCAAGCAGTGGATTGTTTCGGAGGATGCCTCCCCCAAGCCTCCTGCTCAAAGGCTAAGTCTCAGTTATCAGGCATTGAATAGCGCACAACTAGTTTGGTTCTTGGTGGCAGGATCGGAAAAAGCTGATGCTGCAAGAAACGCCATAAAGTCTTTAGATCTTCCTGCAGGAAGAGTTCGTGGGAAGTTAGAAACTATCTGGTGGCTAGACCAAGAAGTTAGCGACGCGCTTTAGCGGCTGCCGCTGCCTTTTCTCTTCTTGCCCTGATGGCTTGAAGGGCCTCATCTAAAATCTGAGCTGCCTCAGCTTCTGTTCTGCGCTCTTTGACATAGGCGAGGTGAGTTTTGTAGGGCTCAACTTTGGCAACCAGAGGTGGATTGTTCTTGTCCCTTCCAGCAGGGAAACCACAGTGTGGGCAGTCAATCTCATTTGGGATTTCCTCATCAGCCACGGTTGCGGCAAAGAAGGGGTGGGTTTCGTGACCATTCGCGCAGTAAAAGCTCTTGGTCACTTTCTCAACGTGGTGACCGCGATCCTTTTCGCCCATGGGACCTGCGCCAACACGAGCACCTCTAATTGAAGGGGTCGAGGACATTTAGGCCCAGCCAAATCTTGTGAATAGCCCAAGGATGATGATTACCGTCACCCAAACCAAACCCAGGATGATGGTAATCCTGTTTAGGTTGCGCTCTGCAACTCCCGAGGATTGCATGGAGCTGGTTACACCACCTCCGAACATGTCAGCAACGCCACCGCCCCTGCCTTTGTGCAGCAAAATCATCAGTATCAGCAGCACGCTGGTGATTGCGAGCAATACCAGCAGGGCTGTTTGTAGTGCGGCCATTTTTCCTCCAAAAACTCGGTCAATTATAGAACTATGTGCTTTTTGTATCGACTGATACCTGCAAACTCATCTGCATCCAGGGACGCTCCACCCACTAAAACCCCATCAATTTCAGCCATTTGCATGAATCCAGCAACATTGACTGCCTTCACCGAACCCCCATAAAGAATCCTGGTGTGATCAGCCACCTCGCCAAAGTTTTCCCGAATGGCAGCCCGAATTGCTCCAGCGACTTGATCTGCCTGCTCAGGGGTAGCAACCTGACCGGTACCAATAGCCCAGACTGGTTCGTAGGCGATTACAAACTCTTTCAGCGACTCGTGACCTGCAAGAGCAGCGAGGGTTTGTGCTACTGGTACCGCGCTCTGTCCCTGCTCCTCCAACTGCTCCAAAGTTTCGCCAACACAAATTATTGGAACGATTCCATTCGAGAAGCTGGCAGCTACTTTCGCTCGCACAACTTCATCACTTTCCTGGTGGTACTGCCTTCGCTCTGAGTGACCAACGAGGACATGTCTCACGGCAAGTTTGGAAAGCATGGCACCGGATACCTCGCCAGTGTAGGCACCTGCCGTGTGGCTTGAGATGTCTTGGGCTCCTAAAAGAACCTCAAACTTCTCGGCTTCAATCAGGGTTTGTGCAGATCGCAAGGCAGTAAAGGGCGGAATGACACAGACCTCAACCTCCTTGAAGTCATGGCCCTTCTCTGAAAGTGTCCAACTGAGTTTTTGAATAAGTGCAATCGCCTGAAGGTGGTCGAGGTTCATCTTCCAGTTGCCAGCAATTAGTGGCGTGCGCTCAGTCATTCAAAACCTCCAGGCCTGGCAGCTTCTTTCCCTCTAGAAACTCTAGACTCGCTCCGCCACCAGTCGAGATATGTCCAAAAGCGTTTTCCTCAAAACCCAATGCCCTAACTGCAGCAGCCGAATCTCCTCCTCCAACCACAGCCAGTCCTTGGACTTTGGTCAAGGCCTGCGCGACAGCCCTGGTTCCCTCGGCAAATTTCTTGAACTCAAACACACCCATGGGACCATTCCAGAACACAGTCTTTGATGATTCGATAGCTCTAGCAAATTCACTAGCGGAGGTAGGTCCGATGTCTAACCCCATGCAGCTTTCTCCGAAGCGACTGGACTCCATTTGATTAGCTTCGACAACTTCAAATTCTGCATCTGAGCTGAAAGAACTAGCAACGACGATGTCCCTCGGGAGAATGAGCTTGACTCCCAACTTCTCAGCTTGTTTGATGAAGCCTCTGACTTTTTCTACCTGCTCTTCTTCCAGCAGAGACTTGCCAACAGCAAATCCCTGCGCGTAAAGAAATGTGAAAACCATGCCACCGCCAATTAGCAACTGGTCAACCTTGGGCAGCAGATTATCGATAACGCCTAATTTGTCAGAAACTTTTGAACCCCCAAGAACCACGGTGTAGGGACGTTCAGGGTCATGAGTGAGATTGGAGAGAACTTTCAGTTCTGTCTCTATTAGCCCTCCTGCAAAGGCTGGCAGGAGTTTGGCTAGCTCGTAGACGCTGGCCTGTTTGCGGTGCACAACACCAAATCCGTCGCTGACTAGAACCTCGCCTAGCTTTGCTAGTTGCTCCGCAAAAGATGTTCTTTCGCTCTCATCTTTACTCGCCTCACCAGGATTGAAGCGAAGGTTTTCTAAAACCACCACCTGCGAGTTGTTCAGGGCTGCAATTTTCTCAGTTGCGCTCGGGCCTATGGTGTCTGTCGCAAAGGAAACATCCATAGCCATTAGTTCGGATAGACGCTCAGCAACGGGTTCCAACGAATACTTAGGATCGGGAGCTCCGTCGGGTCTTCCCAGGTGCGAGACAACGATTACCTTGGCACCAGCTTCAGTTAGCTTCCTGATTGTTGGAATAGATGCTCTAATTCGGCCGTCGTCCGTGACCTTGCCATCTGATAGCGGGACATTGAGATCAGACCTTACGATTACGCGCTTTCCGCGTAAGTCGCCTGCGGAAGTAAGAGTTCTCAGCATCTAGAGCTTTGCGGCAACCAGTGATGTCAGTTCAACCAGTCGGTTTGAATAACCCCACTCGTTGTCATACCAGGATGAAAGCTTGACGGTGTTGTCAATTACTCGGACCAGTCCTGCATCAAAGATTGACGAATGAGCATCGGTGACAATGTCTGAGCTAACAATCTCATCTTCGGTATACATCAAGATGCCCTTCATTGGACCATTAGCCGCCTCTTTATAGGCCGCCTTGATTTCCTCAACTGTGACCTTTTTCTCAGAGACCAGTGTCAGATCGGTAATCGACCCAGTTGGAACTGGCACTCTCAGAGCAAAGCCATCTAGCTTGCCCTTCAGTTCAGGTAGCACAAGGCCAATGGCCTTTGCGGCTCCCGTGGTTGAAGGGACAATGTTGATGGCAGCGGCGCGAGCGCGTCTCAGATCCTTGTGGGGACCATCTTGAAGGTTCTGATCCGCGGTGTAGGCGTGAACAGTCGTCATCAGACCATTCACAATTCCAAACTTGTCGTGGAAAACCTTGGCCAGGGGGGCGAGGCAGTTTGTGGTGCAGGAAGCATTTGAGATGATGTGATGCTTGGCTGGGTCATACAGGTGCTCGTTGACACCGATCACGAAAGTAGCATCCTCATTGGTGGCAGGTGCCGAGATGATGACCTTCTTTGCGCCAGCTTCAATGTGCTTCTTTGCCTTCTCGGCATCCGTGAAGATTCCGGTGGATTCGATGACTATCTCCACCCCAAGCTGCTTCCAGGGAAGGTTTGCTGGATCGCGTTCAGCTAAAACCTTGATGGTCTTGCCGTTGACAATGATGCTGTCGCCTTCGGCAGTAACCACGGCATTTAGACGCCCAGTTACCGAGTCGTATTTGAGAAGGTGCGCCAGACCAGCTGGGTCTGATAGATCATTGACTGCCACAATCTCAAGATTTGAATTCTGAGCCAGGGCTGCGCGAAGAAAATTACGTCCAATACGGCCAAAGCCATTAATACCAATACGGGTCACTACATACTCCAGGAGGGTTTTGGGAAACTACTGATTCCACGCGCCTTTGGGCGGACCTGGCTAGCCTAGCAGCAGCGAGCGGCTATTAGCGCTGACTGAGCCGAAGCGTCTAGCCACATCATCCCAGTTGATGATGTTCCAGAATGCCTTGACATAATCGGCCTTCACGTTCTGGTAATCCAGATAGAAGGCGTGCTCCCACATGTCCAGCATTAGCAGAGGAATGTTGCCCATGGCAATGTTTCCCTGCTGATCATATAGCTGGCCAATCACCAGTCGATTGCCCAGAGCGTCCCAAGCTAGGTAGGCCCAGCCTGAGCCCTGAATTCCAATTGCGGCAGCTGTGAAGTGGTTTTTGAATCCCTCGAAGGAACCAAAGTACTCGTCAATCGCCGCAGCTATTTCACCGGAAACTTCCCCACCCTGCGGTGAGAGGTTTTGCCAAAAGATGGAGTGATTAACGTGGCCACCCAGATTGAACGCTAAATCCTTTTGCAGCTTAGGAAGATTTCCAAAGTTGTTATTAGCCCTGGCCTCGGCCATGGCTTCCAGGGCAGCATTTGCTCCAGTCACATAAGCCTGGTGATGCTTTGAGTGATGTAGCTCCATGATTCTCGCTGAGATGTGAGGCTCAAGGGCTGAATAGTCATAGGAGAGATCTGGAAGCTTGTAGGTCATGGTGTCCTCTTTTCTAATTAGCTAAATGCATTGACTAAGGCTTTATTCCTCGATGAACTCTGCAATTGCAGACTCAGTATCTGGAATTCCAAGTTCACTGGCCTTGCGATCAGCTGTGGCCAAGAGCCTTCTGATTCTGCCCGCGACAGCATCCTTGGTCATCGGCGGGTCGGCTAATCTACCTAATTCATCCAAGGAAGCATCCTTGTGCTTCAGTCTTAGCTCTCCCGCATATTTGAGGTGGGAAGGCGCATCTGGTCCGAGAATTTCAAGAGCTCTCTGCACCCTGGCACTGGCGGCAACTGCTGCCTGTGCACTGCGCCTTAGGTTTGCGTCATCAAAATTCGCCAGACGGTTAGCTGCTCCCCTGACTTCTCTTCGATTTCGTAGCTCTTCCCACTTTTCGAGCTGCTCATTGCATCCCATTTCACGGAGTAAATCTGCAATTCCTTCGCCATCTCTTACAACAACGCGGAATACATTTCTAACCTCTCTTGCTTTAGCATTCACGCCGAGCCTTCTTGCCACTCCAACAAGAGCCATTGCCGACTCATTGCCAGGAGCCAGCACTTCTAGCGAGGTTGAGCGACCTGGATCTGTAAGTGTTCCTTGCGCCAGAAATGCTCCCCGCCAGATGGCTCTTGCCTCGTCCAAGGTGGAAGACACTAGAGTTGACGGCAAACCCCTGACAGGTCTGCCGCGGTTATCAATTAGTCCGGTTTGTCTAGCAAGTAGCTCACCCTCGCGCATAACTCGCACCTGGAAACCTCCAGACTTGCGAAGCCCACCAGCTTGTAAAACACTTAGCTCCGCCTGAATTCCATAGAGCTCAGTTATTGCTTTAGCAATTCTCTTAGCAACGTTTGCCTGATCGACCTCAACCTCAATCGCGATGCGACCAGAAATCAAATGCAATCCACCGCAGAAGCGAAGAATAGTTGCCAACTCTGCTGCCCTGACCAAACCATTGGCTGGTTGTACCTTGGCTAGCTCCTCTTTAATGGCTTGGGTGATTGGCAATTTACTCCCTACCTAAATCTCTGTGTTGGACACTGACCGTGACGTCAGCAAGTGAGGATAAGCGATTCGAAATTTCATTGGCGATAGCAACGGAACGATGTTTGCCGCCAGTGCAGCCCACGGCAACAGTTGCAAATCTCTTATTCTCTTTTCGATAACCATCCAATACCACTTGGAGTGCCGCTACATAGTTTTGAATGAAGTCTTCAACCCCAGGCTGAGCAAGAACATAGTCTCTCACCTCTTTGTCGTTGCCAGTCTTGGCTCTGAGCTCATCCTGCCAGTGCGGGTTGGGAATGAATCTGGCATCTACCACCAGGTCAGCATCTGCGGGCAAACCATATTTGAATCCAAAACTTGTGACATTGACCTTCAAAGACTTGGAGTTTTCAGCGAAGGCCTCCGCAACCCGGTTAGTGAGTTGATGAACATTTGACTCTGATGTGTCAAAAACCAAATCAGCGCTTTCCCTCAGGCTCAGAAGTTCGGATCTCTCCTTGGCAATACCGTCCAGAACAGTCCCGCTACCCTGCAGCGGGTGAGGTCTGCGTACCGACTCAAATCTCTTCACCAATGCGCTGTCGCTGGCCTCAAGAAAAAGGACCCTGACTGCGATGTCACGGGTTCTTAGGTCGTTCAGCCTGCTCTGCAGCTCAGAGAAGAATTCGCCACCCCGCACATCTGTGATGACCGCAATTTTGGGCAGTCGAGCCTTACTCAGGGCAAAAAGATCACTTATCGGACCGAGCATCTGTGGGGGAAGATTGTCTATGACATACCACCCCTGGTCTTCCAGGGAATTGCCAACGGTGGAGCGACCTGCCCCCGACATGCCGGTGACCACCAGTAGCTCTGGTTTCCGCGAAGTTTCCATCACACCCCTGACCTTTATAGGTTAGTGGTTTGCAATCTCGGGCGTGTCGGATTATTCCAAATCGTGAAGGTAGCTCTGGAGCCGCTCAGCCTGCTTTTGGCTGAAGCCCGGCAGGGTTGCTATTTCCTCACTACTAGCTGCCTTAATTCGCTTTAGGGAGCCGAATTTCCGAATAAGTAGGCGTACTCTCATCTCCCCCAGTCCTGGGACTTCAAGCAGGGTGGAGGCTATTCCCTTCGAGCGTTTAGACCGCTGGGCCGTAATGGCAAATCGATGAGCCTCATCTCTGATGCGCTGAAGCAGAAAGAGCTCCTCCGAGGTCCTGGGGAAAATAACTGGATTATCGTTCTCGGAGGTGTAGACCTCCTCCAGTCTTTTGGCCAGTGTGGCGACAGTGATGCCATTGATACCAGTCTCAGCCAGGGCCCTCATGGCTGCGTTTCGTTGCGGAATACCACCGTCTATGAGCAAAAGGCTTGGTCGATAGCTGAACTTTTCGTTCCCCTCTTCGGCAAGATACTTAAGGCGTCGCAGTAGGACCTGGTAGATCGATTCGGTGTCATCCGCTGTCTCCAAATTGAACTTGCGATATTGATCCTTCTTCGGAAGGCCATCTTCAAAAACCACCATGGACCCAACGGTCCCAGTTCCACCAAGATGGGAAATGTCGAAGCATTCAATTCTTAGCGGGGCATTCTCCATTTGCAGCGCTTTCTGAATTCCCGCCAGGGCGTCTGCTCTTGCTAGAAAATCAGAGCTTCGTTTGAGTTTGTAGCTTTGCAGAGCATGCTTGGCATTGGTCTCAGCAGTCTTAGCCAAGACAGCCTTCTCTCCCCTAGCTGCTACGGCGAGTTCAACTTTCGAACCCCGAAGATTACTCAGCCAATCAGTAACCACTTTCTTCTCGGCTGGAAGGGATGGAACCAGAATTAGCTTGGGTACTTCAACTGGCTCAGAAGACTTTGGTGGTGAATATAGTTGATTCAAAATATATTCGACTAGCTCGGAATCGTTTCTGTCTAGCTCTAGATCAACAACCATCGCTCGATTACCGCGTATGCGGCCTCCGCGAACAATAAAGACTGATACAGCTGCAGAGAGCTCATCTCTGGCAAGACCAATCAGATCGGCATCGGTCTGATCAGATAGAACGACAGTGCTCTTTTCTAGAACTTTTGTTAGTGCAGCTATGTCATCTCTATAGTTGGCAGCCGCCTCGTAGTTTTGATCGATGCTAGCTTTGTTCATCTTTTCAGTGAGGACCTGAACGTGCTTCTCACTGCCGCTTGCCATAAAGTCTCCAAGCTGTTTAGCGAGACGTTTGTGGTCAGCTTGCGTGATTCGCTCAACGCAGGGTGCTGAACACTTTCCAATGTCTGCCAGGAGGCATGGTCGGTTTTGAGCTTTGGCTCGTTCGAAGACGCCCTTCGAGCAGCTTCTAACAGGGAAAACCTTGAGGACGGTGTCGAGTGATTCGCGAATTGCCCATGCCTGTGTGTAGGGACCGAAATACTTAAGCCCAGGTATCTCGCGATTGCGCGTGATGAATGCCCTGGGGACATCCTCTGACATTGAAATGGCAAAGTAGGGATAGCTCTTGTCATCGCGGAACCTTATGTTGAATGGCGGATCAAATTCCTTTATCCAGATGAACTCCAGCTGTAGAGCATCGTATTCAGTGTTGACAATCGTCCATTTCACATCTGATGCACTCTGTAGCATTCTTTGGGTTCGTTCATGGAGTTTGTCAAAGGTGCCGAAGTAGCTCGTTAGTCGAGCTCGTAAATTCTTGGCTTTTCCTACGTAGAGGACTCGTCCCCTGCTATCCAGGAATCGGTAGACACCGGGATTGGTCGGTATCTCGGAGGTGTTGGGTCTAAAACTGAGCTCAGTCATTTTGGAGTAGTTGAGCTAGGAATTTTCCAGTATGACTCTGCTTACTCTTAGCTACTTGTTCAGGTGTCCCCTGGGCGACAATCGTTCCGCCACCGGAGCCACCCTCAGGCCCGAGGTCGATAATCCAGTCTGCGCAGCGAATGACGTCCAGGTTGTGCTCAATGACAATGACAGTATTCCCGCGGTCAACCAGGCCGTTCAGAACCTTTAGTAGCTTTCTAACGTCTTCAAAGTGAAGACCTGTGGTCGGCTCATCCAACACATAAATTGTTCTGCCCGTGGCTCTGCGTTGCAATTCAGTGGCGAGCTTGACTCTTTGAGCCTCACCTCCGGAGAGTGTTGTCGCACTCTGTCCGAGAGTGACATAGCCAAGCCCAACCTCCACCAGGGTGTTTAGATACCTGGCGATCGAGTTGATAGGTGCAAAGAATTCTGCTGCTTCATTGATTGGCATGTTTAGCACGTCGCCAATAGTTTTGCCCTTGAAGTGAACTTGAAGAGTTTCCCGGTTGTAACGAGCACCCTTACACTCCTCGCACGTGACATAGACATCGGGCAGGAAGTTCATCTCAATTTTTATTGTTCCGTCACCAGCGCAGTTTTCGCACCTACCGCCTTTGACGTTGAAGGAGAAGCGGCCCTGCAGGTATCCCCTAACCTTGGCCTCTGGAGTATCGGCGAACAATTTCCGAATGTGATCAAATACGCCGGTGTAGGTAGCGGGGTTAGATCTCGGCGTCCGACCAATCGGTGCTTGGTCGACATGTACAACTTTGTCTAACTGGTCGAGTCCCACAATTCTGGTGTGTCGCCCAGGAACTCCCTTAGCACCATTTAGCTTGTTGGCTAAAGCCTCATAGAGCACATCATTCACCAGAGAAGACTTTCCAGATCCGCTCACTCCTGTGACAGCAGTCATTACTCCCAGGGGAAATTCAACATCAAGATTCTTTAGGTTGTTCTCCTTCGCTCCCACAACCTTGACCACTTTTCCAGTGAGTTTTCTTCGCTTGGTTGGAGTTTCAATTTTGATGCGACCAGAGAGATAGTCGCCAGTAATTGACTTCGTATTCTTCTTGATTTCCGCGTAGGATCCAGAATGAACTACCTCTCCTCCGTGGGCACCTGCTCCCGGTCCAATGTCGACGAGCCAATCAGCGGCTCGAATTGTGTCTTCATCGTGCTCAACCACAATGAGAGTGTTCCCCAGGTCCCTGAGTTTGATTAGAGTCTCGATGAGTCGGCGATTGTCCCGCTGGTGTAATCCGATTGAAGGTTCATCTAGAACATATAGAACTCCGGTTAGACCTGCTCCAATCTGGGTAGCTAGCCTTATTCGCTGGGCCTCTCCACCTGAAAGTGAACCCGCTGACCTCTCTAAGGACAGATAATCAAGACCCACCGCAAGAAGAAAATCGAGACGAGCCCTGATCTCTCTCAAAACCTGCGCTGCAATGGTCTGCTCTCGCTTTGTCAGTTTAAGTTCGTCGAAGAATTTGTGGGCATTAGCTAATGAGAGCTGGGCTACATCATGAATCGACTTGCCATGAACCTTAACTGCCAACACCTCTGGTCTGAGACGAGCCCCTTCACAATCGGGACAGGGAACCTCACGAAGAAATTCCGCCCACTTACCCCTTGCCCAATCTGAATCAGATTCCTGATAGCGACGCTCAACGTATGGCAGCACTCCTTCAAAGCCTGACGTGTAGCGCATCTCACGTCCATACTTTGATCGCCACTTAACCTGAACCTCAAAGTTGTTGCCGTAAAGAACGGCATCTCTGATGTTCTTCGGCAGCTTTTCCCAAGGAGTCTTGAGGCTAAACTCCAACTCTTTAGCTAGTCCCTGCAGCAGTCGCTGAAAGTAGGAATACAGGCCCTTACCCTGCGTCGACCACGGAATAATCACGCCCTCAGCGATTGAGCTATCTGGGTCCCCCACCACCAGGTCGGCATCGACTGCCATCTTGGTTCCCAAGCCTGTGCATTCTGGACAAGCACCAAAGGGTGCATTGAATGAAAATGTCCGCGGTTCAATTTCAGTTAGGACAATCTCATGCTCGTTAGGGCAACTCAGCTTTTCGCTGAATGTTCGCTGCTTCTTTTGATCAACAAAGTCAACAATTACTCGGCCATCTGCCAATTTCAGGGCCGTCTCAACCGAGTCAGTGATTCGACTTGCTGCTTCTGGCTTAACCACTAGTCGGTCAACGACTACAGAAATGTCATGTTTGTAACTTTTCTTGAGCGGCTTGGCCTCACTTAGAACAATCGTCTCACCATCCACCACGGCTCTCGCGAAACCTTGAGATTGTAAAGAGGCGAAGAGATCTTGAAACTCCCCCTTTTTCTGCTGAACAATTGGCGCTAGAAGTTGAAATTTTGTCCCCTCCTCGAGCGCCAGCAGTTGATCAACTATTGCCTGGGGTGTCTGCTTGGAGATTGCCTCTCCACACTCTGGACAGTGAGGGATGCCGATTCGCGACCAAAGTAGACGGAGGTAGTCGTGAATCTCGGTGATTGTTCCTACGGTTGACCTAGGATTCCGATTCGTTGATTTTTGGTCTATTGATACCGCTGGTGATAAACCCTCAATGAAGTCAACATCAGGTCTGTCAACTTGACCCAGAAACTGCCTCGCATAAGCACTTAGAGATTCGACATAGCGTCGCTGACCCTCGGCGAAGATTGTGTCAAATGCCAAAGATGATTTACCTGAGCCACTTAGACCTGTAAAGACCACCAGGGACTCTCTAGGTATTTCTAGGGTTAGGTTCTTTAGGTTATGAACCCTCGCTCCTCTAATAGTCAGTTTGCTGCCAGGAGGGGTTTGGATGGTCATTGTAGAAGTCTATGCATGTCCAGCTTGTTCAAATTGTCTAAGCTCTCGCTTGAGCTCGGCAATTTCGTCACGGATTCGAGCAGCTAGCTCAAAGTTCAGCTCCGCGGCACAGGAGCGCATCTGGGCATCCAATTCCATGATCGTCTGGATTAGCTGGTCCCTACCAGCCTTTCCGATGTCCTTCCTCCCGCGCATTGGTACCGATGCGACTTTGCGCTTGGGCTCCTTGCGCAACTGCTCCATCAGGGCCTCGGTGTCAACCTCTTCACGGGCAAGGGAGTCCGTGATGTCAGCAATCTTTTTTCTAAGTGGCTGGGGGTCTATGTTGTTCTGTCTGTTGTATTCAATCTGTTTCTCGCGACGCCGGTTAGTTTCATCAATCGCCCTTTTCATAGAGTCAGTAATGCGATCGGCATACATATGAACCTCGCCAGCAACATTTCTTGCGGCTCGTCCAATGGTTTGTATTAGCGATGTGGTTGATCTGAGAAAACCCTCTTTGTCGGCATCCAGAATTGCTACCAGTGATACCTCTGGTAGATCCAATCCTTCCCTAAGAAGGTTGATGCCAATCAGAACATCGAATAGACCCTGTCTCAGCTCACGCAGCAGCTCCACTCTTCTCAAAGTATCGACATCGGAATGCAGATAGCGGACTCTGATGCCGAGCTCGGTTAAGTACTCGGTGACCTCTTCCGCAAGACGCTTAGTTAGCGTCGTGACAAGAACCCGTTCGTTTCTTTCCGATCTAATCTTGATCTCTTCCAGGAGATCATCTATTTGCCCCTTGGATGGCTTGACGACTATCTGAGGGTCTACCAGGCCGGTTGGTCTTATGATCTGCTCGACCACACCGTCGCTTAGCTTTAGTTCATACTCAGCTGGGGTCGCAGAGAGGTAGACGGTTTGTCCCGTTCTTTCTAAAAACTCATCAAATCGAAGTGGTCGATTATCCAGCGCAGAGGGTAGGCGGAAACCATACTCAACCAGGGTTCTCTTTCTGGAGCTATCACCGTTATACATCGCTCTAATCTGAGGGATTGTCACGTGTGATTCATCGATGACTGTGAGGAAGTCTTCCGGGAAGTAGTCGAGTAGGCAGGCTGGAGGCTCACCTGGCTCACGCCCATCGATGTGCCGGGAGTAGTTTTCAATACCAGAGCAAAATCCGAGTTCCCTAATCATTTCGAGATCGAAGGTGGTTCGCATCTTGATTCTCTGTGCCTCTAGCAACTTCTGTTGCTTTTCCAGCTCTCGATACCTGTTCTCGAGCTCCTCCTCGATGGCCTCAATCGCCCTACCCATCTGCTCTGCTGGCGCGACGTAATAGGAGGCCGGATAGATAGCCACCGATTCTCTGTCCATGAGAATCTCACCGGTGAGGGGGTTGATGCGATAAATCTTTTCTATTTCATCACCGAAAAACTCAATTCGGGTAGCTTCTTCATCGTAGATTGCAATGACTTCAACCGTGTCACCCTTAACTCTGAAATTTCCCCTGGTGAAATCAATGTCGTTTCTTTGGTACTGAATGTTTACAAGCGCACGAATTAGTTCATCTCTGTCGATTCTCTGCCCAACTCTGAGCGGTAGCGACTGGGCAAGATACTCCTTTGGAGCACCGAGACCATAGATGCAGGAGACAGTGGCAACAACGATCACATCTCGGCGACTCAGTAGTGACATAGTCGCCGAATACCTAAGTCTCTCCACCTCTTCGTTGATGGTGGAGTCCTTTTCTATGAAAGTGTCAGTCTGAGGAACGTAAGCCTCAGGCTGGTAATAGTCGTAATAACTTACGAAATACTCAACAGCGTTTTCTGGAAATAGTTGCCGCAGTTCACTGGCCAACTGGGCTGCGAGAGTCTTGTTGTGAGCAATAACTAATGTCGGTCTCTGCAGTTTCTCTATTAGCCACGCAGTAGTCGCTGACTTACCCGTTCCTGTTGCGCCAAGCAGTACTACATCACGTTCGCCTGCCTTCAGGCGGCTTTCTAATTCTGCAATTGCCTTAGGTTGATCGCCTGATGGTTGATATTCACTTACGACCTTGAAGGGGCGAGAGTCATCCATTTGTCAGTTCCAGATAAACCTGCTTCGCCTTGGCAAGAAGCTCTTCTTTTTCGCAGTTTGAATCAATTACTACATCAGCAACTGCCTCTCGCTGCGCATCGGTTGCTTGAGAAGCAATTCTGGCTCTTGCCTGCTCTTCAGTAAGTCCGCGGGCGACCAACCTATTTAGTCGAACCTCTGCAGGGCAACTGATTGTGACTACCTTGTCGAATTTGAGCTTGGATTTGCTCTCTACGAATAGGGGGATTGTGTAAACAACCACTCCCTGCACTTTTTCAACTTTGCTTAGCGCCAGCTGCTGAATTAGCGGATGCAGTATCGATTCCAGTTTTTGCCGCTTCTCTGCGGAAGCAAAAGCTTTCTCGGCAAGAGCGGCTCGATTGAGAGAACCATCAGCCGACAACACCTCTGGGCCAAATTCCAAGGCAACCTGCCTTAGTCCCTCGGTGCCTGGCTCAACCACCTCGCGCGCCAAAACATCGGCATCGATTTCGGTAGCACCAAGTCGCACCCATTCGGATGCCACGGTTGATTTTCCCGATCCAATGCCTCCGGTTAGAGCGATTAGCATCTGTCCAGAATACGGCTTTAGAACTTTGGTTACTTGTCCTCAGCGAGCTGGTCGCGCAGCGAAGCCAGAGATTCGTCCTGAGAGAGTGATCCCTCATTCTGCTGAGGCTCCTCAGATGGAACAGCATCTGGCAGGTCAGCTAGCTTCTCGCGCATTGCCTTCACCTGAGTCTTGTGCAATTCCCAACGCTCGTGAGCTTCGGCATAGTCAGCCTCCCACTTCGAGCGAGCCTCTTCGAAGCCTGCCTTCCATTCGTTGGTGGCTGGGTCAAATCCCTCTGGGTAACGGTAGTTTCCGTTCTCGTCGTAATCAGCAGCCATGCCGTAGAGAACTGGGTTGAAGTCAGTTCCTGCAGGGTCAACCTCGTCAACCGCCTGCTTCAATGAAAGCGAAATACGACGACGCTCTAGGTCGATGTCGATTAGCTTGACGAAAACATCCTGGTTTACGGTCACTACCTGGTCGGCGTGCTCGACGTGCTTTGAGGAAAGCTCAGAGATGTGAACTAGACCCTCGATACCATCAGCAACGCGAACGAATGCTCCGAAGGGAACGATCTTGGTTACCTTGCCAGGGATGTATTGACCAATTGCGTGGGTTCTTGCGAATACCTGCCATGGGTCTTCCTGAGTGGCCTTGAGAGATAGTGAAACACGCTCTCTGTCCTGGTCTACTTCCAACACCTCAACGGTTACTTCTTGGCCCACCTCAACGACTTCGCTCGCGTGTTCTACGTGCTTCCAGCTGAGCTCGGAAACGTGAACAAGACCATCTACGCCACCGAGGTCGATGAATGCACCAAAGTTAACAATCGAAGAAACGGTACCTGTACGAATTTGACCCTTGGCTAGATCGTTTAGCATCGTTGAGCGACTTTCGCTCTGGCTTTGCTCGAGCAGTGCTCTTCTAGAAAGAACTACATTGTTTCGGTTCTTGTCTAGCTCCAAAATCTTGGCCTCAACCTCTGTGCCTAGGTAAGGACCCAAATCACGAACTCTTCTAAGTTCGATAAGTGAAGCTGGTAGGAATCCACGAAGACCGATGTCTACGATGACACCACCCTTGACCACCTCAATAACGGTGCCCTTAACTACTCCGTCAGCTTCTTTAATCTTCTCGACGTCTCCCCAAGCTTTTTCATACTGGGCACGCTTCTTGCTCAGAATCAGGCGGCCTTCTTTGTCCTCTTTCTGAAGAACAAGTGCCTCGATGCTTTCCCCCACCTTGACGATGTCATTTGGGTCAGCATCTTGACGGATTGAAAGTTCACGAACAGGGATTACGCCCTCTGTCTTGTATCCGACATCTAATAGAACTTCGTCTCTGTCAATCTTGACGACAGTTCCGGCGATCAGATCGCCATCATTGAAAAATTTGAGAGTTGCTTCGACCGCTGCTAGAAAATCCTCTTGAGAGCCGATGTCGTTGACTGCAATTTGCTTGTTGGATGCGGTCGATTTGGTTGCCATATGTGTGGTTACTCCACTTAGTTTTACTCAGGTCGTGCCAAACCAGAAAGATTCCTCTTTTGGTTTTAGCCCGACAAACGGACAGGGAATGGTGCCCGAAGGCGCCTGGGAAAGCCTAGCGGTCTTTCTAGTGCCCCGCCAGCTCCCAATTGGGCCCCACACCGATGTGGATTTCGACCGGGACGGAGAGCTTGGCAACACTCTTCATGCTCTCAGTCGCTAAGGCTCTGACCTGCTCCAACTCGTTCGGGGCCACCTCAAAGACCAGCTCATCATGGACCTGCAAAAGTAGGCGAGACTTCAGACCCTGCTTGGTGAGCTGATTATCGGCCTCAATCATGGCAAGTTTCATAATGTCAGCCGCTGTTCCCTGGATTGGGGCATTGAGAGCTGCTCGCCGAGCATTTTCCCTAACCTGAAATACCTTTGAGTTCAGATCCCCAAATGGACGTCTTCTTCCATAAACAGTCTCGGTATAGCCAACCAATTTAGCCCTTTGCACAACCTCATCTAGATAGCGCTTGACTCCCCCAAACCTTGCAAAGTAATCAGCCATCAGCTGCTTGGCTTCGGTCTTCGAAATCTTTAGCTGGCGTGCAAGACCAAATTCGCTAAGCCCATAGACCAGTCCATAACTCATTGCCTTGACCTTCGAACGCATAGCCGAGGTCACATCAGCTGGTGCTACACCGTAGATCCTCGAACCAACATAGTTGTGCAAATCTTCACCGGCACGGAAAGCTTCGATTAGTCCTTCGTCCTCACTGAGGTGAGCCATGATGCGCATTTCAATTTGGGAATAGTCTGCGGTTAGTAACTCAGTGAAGCCAGAGCCCGCGATAAAAGCACTGCGGAGTTTTTGACCCCTGTCTGACTTGATTGGAATGTTCTGGAGATTCGGACTCTCGCTACTAAGCCGTCCTGTAGAGGTACCCGTCTGAAGATACCTGGTGTGAATTCGGCCATCCGCTTCAACTGAGTCCAGAAGTGTTTCGGCAATCTGTTTGAGTTTGGTTAGGTCGCGATGAGCCAGCAGTTTCTCCAGGAATGGGTGGCCAGTTTGCTCAAGCAGCTCAGCCAGAGCCTCTGCGTTGGTAGAGAAACCCGTCTTTACCGTTCGAGTTCCTTCCATTCCAAGCTCTTCGAAGAGAACTGTCTGAAGTTGCTTAGGACTTGCCAGATTTACCTCGTGACCAATGATTTTGTAGGCCTCTTGCGCAACATCTTCAGCTTCGGTTGAAAGATTTTTGAACTGACTGGTCAACTCCTTCTTATCAATAGCAATTCCAGTGATTTCCATCTTGGCAAGCACCGAAGAAACTGGCAGTTCAATTGATCGGTAGACATACTTAGCACCCTGATCAATCAATTCCTCATTTAGTGCTTGATTCAGGACTGCGTAACACCAGGCATTGAGTGACGCGTCGGATTCGACGAAAAGTCCATTCTCGTCTTGTCGAATGACATCAATACCGGTGTAAGTCTGGACAAGCTGATCAACTACGTACTCTTTACGGGTGGGGTCAACCAGATAACTGATTAGCAGAACATCGTCGGTGCAGGGGCCAATCTCTAGGCCGATTGCACTCAAATTTCTGGCCAAATCCTTTGCATCCCAGACTCCGAATCCACCCTTTTTTAGAAGGGCAGCAACTTGGGAGCTATTTTTCCCATCCCATTCCAGTCGAAGATCCTTGGTGGCAGCCCCAAGCCCCACTACTTTTTCGTCGCTGATTTCAATTTCAAGGAAGCATCCTTTGGAAATCAGACTCTCAATTTCGCTGATTGCAACTACCTGTCGGCTGGGTTGCTCGCTCGGCAGACCCAAATCCTTCTTTTCTTCCTGAGAGGACTCATCTTCGTTCTCAATTACGGCTTTTGGAACTGGAATTTGACGGCCGTTTGTCCCGCGCAGTTTTATGACTCGAGTCAGAAGTGTTCTGAAATTCAGTTTTGCAAAGACTGATCTAACTTCTTCTTCATTTATTGGGCCAAGTTCAAGATCAGATACGGTGAAATCAAAATCAAGATCCCGCACTAAATTGTTGAGCCTTCGATTTCGAATCGCTAGCTCAGCATTTTCCCTGAGACTTTCGCCAACTTTGCCTGTAATTTCAGATGCAGCACTAAGGATGCTGTCCAAGTCCCCATACTGTTGCAACCATTTAGCAGCAGTCTTTGGTCCAACTCCTGGAATACCAGGCAGGTTGTCGGATGTCTCACCAACTAGGGCAGCGAGGTCCTGGTACTGCTTGGCCGAAACACCATACTTCTCCGAAACGGCCGCATCGTCCATGCGAGAGAGGTTCATCACACCTTTTGTCGGGTAGAGAATCTTTGTTTGATCGCTAATCAGCTGGAATGTGTCCCGATCGCCAGAGACAATCAGCACCTTCATACCAGCTTGTTCACCCTTGCGAGCTAGTGATGCAATCAGGTCATCCGCCTCGTAGTCCTCACGCGAAACTGACGTAATCCGCATGGCGGCCAGTGCTTCAACCAGCAGCTCAGTTTGACCAATGAATTCCTCAGGCGTCTCACCCCGGGTGGCTTTATAGGCTGGGTACTCTTTGGTTCTAAAACTTTCACGCGAGACGTCGAATGCCACGCACAGATGAGTTGGTTTCTCATTCTCAAGAATGCTTAACAACATAGAGATGAATCCATGTATGGCATTGGTGTGCTGGCCGGCTTGATTCTTAAAGTTCTCAGGACTCAGAGCGTAGAAAGCTCGAAAGGCCAAGGAGTGACCATCAATAAGCAGCAGAGTAGGCTGGTTTTTGGTCATGCCGTTAGCCTACTTTGAGTGAGGAATTCAGATGACAAATGAAGTAGTAACCAGCGAACAAGCCCTTGCGGTCATGAAGCAGCGTGGTCTCGGAGCTTTGGCCGATCGAATGGGCATCAAGCTGGTTGAACTGAGCGCCGAGCGGGCTGTTGCAACAATGCCTGTTGATGGCAACACCCAGCCCATTGGTCTTCTGCACGGTGGTGCCCATGTTGTTCTGGCTGAGTCACTGGGAAGTTTTGCTGCAAATGTTCATGCCCACCCTTGGGGTTATGCAGTCGGCATTGAAATCAACGCTTCTCACATTTCTTCGGTTAGCTCTGGGGTTGTGACAGGAACCTGCACAGCACTAAAACTTGGAAAGAGTTTGACTGTGCATGAGGTCAAAATGACGGACGAGAAAGGACAGCTGCTGTCGATTGTCCGAATCACGAATTTTCTTCGTCCGAAGCCGACTTCGGACCAAGCTGATCAATAACGGCCTTGGCAACCTGCGCCATGGATAATCTTCTGTCCATGGAAGCCTTCTGAATCCAGCGAAAAGCCTCTGGTTCTGAAAGTTTCATCTTGGCCATCAAAAGCCCCTTGGCCCTATCCATTAACTTTCTGGTTTCTAGGCGATCACTTAAATCAGAAATTTCTTGCTCTAAAGCGACAAGTTCTTCATTTCTTGCCATGGCAATCTGAATTGCGGGTATTAGATCGGCTGGCTTAAAGGGTTTCGTAATGTATGCCAGTGCTCCCGCTTCGACTGCCCTGGCGACTAGATCTGATTGGGAAAAGGCGGTGAGTAAGACAACTGGAATCTTTTTTTCAGCAAGTTTCTCAGCAGCTGAAATACCATCCAGTTTTGGCATTTTGATGTCCATCACAACAACATCTGGCTCCAGCTGCAAAGCTAGATTGACCGCCTCTTCACCATCGGCTGCCTCACCAACGACTTCAAGACCAGCGTCCGACAGCGTGGCTACGACATCCATTCGGATGATTGCTTCGTCCTCAGCCACGAGAACCCTCAGTGGTTCACTCATGAGGCAACTTTAGCCAAAATCCCATCCACTACAATTGCAAGGCCAGCCGGAATGGCGGAACGGCAGACGCGGAGCACTCAAAATGCTTTGTCCGAAAGGGCGTGTGGGTTCAAATCCCACTTCCGGCACCCTAGTTTGCGTAACCGGGTGCTACCTGGTGAACAGCATCTCCAACTCGGTGAACCCTGAGAGAGTTGGTTGAGCCAGGGATTCCTGGTGGCGAACCAGCAACAATTACAACCTCATCGCCGAGTCGGCACTTACCGCTCTCTAAAACTATTTCATCCACCTGTTTGATCATCTGGTCTGTGTGGGTAACTTTCGGAACCAGGAAGGTGGTTGCTCCCCAGACCAAACTCAATTTCCTCTGGACATCCTCGTTCGGTGTAAATGCTAAGACGGGAATTCTTGAACGCAGTCTGCTAACTCGACGGAGGGTGTCGCCACTCTCTGTGAACACACAGACAAACTTGCTGCCGAGCAAATCGGCTATGTCGAGAGCTGATCTGACTACAGCTCCAGAGTGAGTGTGTGGCTTCGTTCCCAAGTCAGGGATTCTCTCGAGCCCATTTTCTTCGGTTGACTCGATGATTCTGGCCATCGTCTGCACAGTCTCAACTGGGTACTCGCCGACTGATGTTTCGCCAGAGAGCATAAGAGCATCTGCTCCATCTAAGACTGCGTTCGCAACGTCCGAGGCCTCTGCTCTGGTTGGTCTGCTGTTCTCAATCATGCTTTCCAGCATCTGCGTTGCCACAATCACGGGCTTAGCCCATCTTCTGGCAAGTTCGACTGCGCGCTTTTGAACTAGCGGCACCTGCTCTAGGGGTAGCTCAACACCCAGATCGCCTCGAGCCACCATAATGCCATCGAACGCATCAACAATCTCTTCAAGAGCAGCAACGGCCTGAGGCTTTTCAATCTTGGCGATTACGGGAACAAACCTGCCTTCTTCACGCATGATTTCGTGCGCACGAGCAACATCCTTAGCAGAGCGAACGAAGCTCAAGGCGATCATGTCGGCACCTATTTTTAGAGCCCAGCGCAAATCTTGCTCATCCTTTTCGCTCATTGCCGGCACGTTAACCGCAACGCCAGGAAGGTTAATTCCCTTATTGTTTGAAATCGCGCCTGCAATTTCTACCTCGCAAACTACCGAAGTCTTCGTGACCTCTTTTGCTCTCAGGGCGATGCGACCATCGTCGATTAGGAGAGGATCTCCCGCCTTAACATCTCCCGGCAGTCCCTTATATGTGGTCGAGCAGGTATTTGCATCCCCGGATACATCATCGATGGTGATGGTGAAGGTTTGACCGTTAACTAGGTCCTCTTTACCGTTGGCAAATTTTCCAACGCGAATCTTGGGTCCTTGCAGGTCAACGAGAATTCCAACCGGCTTGTTCAGTTCTTTTGAGGCTTTTCGGATGTTGTTGAAGGTAGCTTCGTGAACGCTGTAGTCACCGTGGGAAAGATTGAGGCGCGCTATGTCTACCCCGGCACTTATGGTGGCTTTTGCCTTTTCATATTCGCTAACAGCGGGACCGAACGTGGCAACAATTTTGGCGCGTCTCATTTACCTTTTACCTTTTTCTTAGCTGTATACCGACAACGGTTGGTCAGTCGGTCTAACTGGGAACGGCAGCTCTGTCTCGCCTTCGAGAAACTCATCAATCGCCGAGGCAGCTGCTCTTCCTTCGGCTATTGCCCAGACTACTAGGCTGGCCCCTCTGCCAGCGTCACCTGCAATGAAGATTCCATTTCCGGCGTGATATTTGCCGTCTCGAACCAGGTTGCCACGTTCTTCGGCTAGAGCGAGCTGGGATAAAACAGTCTCTGATTGGTTTCCCTGGTATCCAAGCGCAAGCAGGACCAAGTCAGCTGGGAGGATGCGCTCAGTTCCAGCTTTGGGTAGTCGCTTACCGTCAACAAACTCAGTGTCCGCCACTTTGACACCTGTTACTCGACCATTCTCCCCAACAAATTCAACGGTGGAATGTAAGTACTTTCGTTCTCCGAACTCTTCGTGGGCTGATTGAATTTCAAATATGTTTGGCACTGTTGGCCAAGGCATGCTTTCTGTTCTTTCAGATGGAGGCATTTGTCCGATAGCGAGTGTGGTGACACTTAGTGCACCCTGCCTAGTTGCAGTGCCTAGGCAGTCAGCGCCAGTATCGCCGCCACCGAGTATCACAACGTGCTTTCCCTCTGCTGTTACTTGATCAGGAACAGAGTCTCCCGCAACAACCTTGTTTGATTGCGTTAGGTAGTCCATAGCAAAGTGGACACCATCAAGGGAGCGACCAGGAACATCGATGTCTCTTGGTTTTAGTGCACCGGTTGCAATTAACACAGCGTCATAACGACGCCTTAGCTCATCCCAGGTAATGTCCACGCCGACATTAATCCCGGTTCTAAACCGCGTTCCCTCGGCCTCCATCTGGTGGATACGCCTGTCGATGTGATGTTTCTCCATTTTGAAATCTGGAATTCCGTAACGAAGTAATCCACCGATTCGATCATCTCGCTCGAAAACAGCAACGGTATGCCCGGCTCTGGTTAACTGCTGCGCTGCGGCAAGACCTGCCGGCCCACTTCCAACAATTGCGATTGTCTTACCAGTAAGGCGATCTGGGACTTGTGGGAGAACGAAGCCCTTGTCAAAAGCATTGTCAATAATGCTCACTTCGATTTCCTTAATGGTTACCGGTGGCTGATTAATACCTAAGACGCAAGCGTCCTCGCATGGCGCTGGACAGATACGTCCGGTGAACTCTGGGAAGTTATTAGTGGCGTGAAGTCGGTCAATCGCTTCCTTGCCTCGATCGCGATGGGTGAGATCGTTCCACTCCGGAATTAGGTTTCCCAGCGGGCAACCCTGATGACAAAAGGCAATTCCACAATCCATGCAGCGGCTGGCTTGGCGCTTAACGACTTCGGAGTTTCTCTCGGCGTAGACCTCCTTCCAATCTCTAATTCGAACAGGGACTGGCCTGCGAGGTGTAGTTTCACGCTCGGTAATTTTGATGAATCCCCTTGGATCAGCCACCGGTGACCTCCAGGATCTTCGTCCAGACCTCCTGGCCGTCTGGCTCATATCCAAGATCGCGAGCCTCTGCCTGGATTTCCATTACTCTCGCAAAATCTCTAGGAAGAACTTTCACAAAATTGGCTGCCTCCTGAGCAAAGTGCTCCAGGATGTATCCAGCAAGCGCACTCGATGTCTCTTGAAGATGCGTCTCTAGCATTCGCTTCAGATCTAGCTCATCTTCATGACTTAGTTTCTGAAGCGAAATCTCACCAGACTGCAGGGCTTCTCTATTGACTCTGGCCTCTGAGAGCTTGTAGACGTAGGCGATACCACCACTCATTCCAGCGCCAAGATTTATTCCAGTCTTCCCTAGGATCGCGGCCTTTCCGCCAGTCATGTACTCAAGAGCATGGTCGCCCACGCCTTCGACTACAGCCTCAGCGCCTGAGTTTCGAACGAGGAATCGCTCCCCCACGACACCGTTTAGGTAAATCTTTCCTGAGGTAGCTCCATAACCAATCACGTTTCCTGCGATCACATTTTGGCTAGCTACAAAACCACTTCCCACAGGCGGCTTCACCACAATCGTGCCCCCAGACAGACCCTTTGCGACATAGTCATTGCAGTCGCCTTCAACAACAATCTTGATTCCCTTGGGAACAAAAGCTCCCAGAGATTGTCCGGCACTACCAGCAAGGCGAAGCTCCAGTGTTCCTGGTTCTAGGCCCTGCTCTCCCCACTTCTTAGTCAGTTCATTGCCAAGCATTGTTCCAATTGCCTGCTTGGTGTTGTTAATTTCTCGCTCAATCACCACCTGCTTACCCTCTTTGAGAGCTGGCATTGCCTCGGCAATCAGCGGGAAGTCAAAGTGCTTTTCCAACTCGTGATCCTGCGCGACAGTTGCGTGTAGGGATGATTTAGTTGCAATGTCTTTTCCGGCAAAGATTGGCGAGAGGTCCATGCCATCTGCTTTCCAGTGACGGATAGCCCGATTGGTATCGAGCAGCTCGACGTGACCTATTGCCTCTTCCAGAGACCTAAAGCCAAGTGCTGCTAGGTATTCCCTAACTTCTTGGGCAAGAAATTCAAAGAAGCTAACGACATGGTCAGCCTGACCGCGGAAGCGAGCCCTGAGATCAGGGTTTTGAGTCGCCACACCTACAGGACAGGTGTCGAGGTGACAGACACGCATCAGGATGCAGCCTTCGACCACCAGTGGTGCGGTTGCGAAGCCATACTCTTCGGCGCCAAGCAGCGCAGCGACGATTACATCCCTGCCAGTCTTCATCGAGCCATCAACCTGGACCACTATTCGATCCCTCAGACCATTTAGCAGCAGTGTCTGCTGGGCTTCGGCTAAACCTAGCTCCCATGGTGTGCCAGCATGCTTCAGGGAATTCAAGGGGGAAGCACCAGTTCCACCGTCATGTCCTGAAATCAAAACGACATCAGCCTTAGCTTTTGCTACACCTGCGGCAACCGTTCCAACTCCAAATTGGCTGACGAGTTTCACATTGATGCGAGCTGCTCTGTTTGCCCGCTTCAGGTCGAAGATGAGCTGCTTGAGGTCTTCTATTGAATAAATGTCATGGTGAGGCGGTGGCGAGATGAGTCCTACACCTGGGGTCGAGTGCCTAAGTTCGGCAATCCAGGGGTAAACCTTGTGTGGCGGTAGCTGCCCTCCCTCACCAGGCTTTGCACCCTGAGCCATTTTGATTTGAATGTCATCAGCGTGAGTCAAAAACATACTGGTAACGCCAAATCGTCCCGATGCCACCTGTTTCACAGCTGAGCGTCTCTCTCTGTCTAAGAGCCTTTCGGTTGCTTCGCCGCCTTCACCAGTATTGCTCTTTCCACCAATGCGGTTCATCGCGATTGCTAGAACTTCATGCGCCTCGGGAGATATTGCCCCGAGTGACATAGCTCCAGTGGAAAATCGTTTAACGATCTCTGAGACTGGCTCGACCTGTTCGATGGGAATTGGCTTCCTGAGATCGGTGCGCAGCTGGAAGAGACCTCTGAGGGTCATCAATCGCTCTGATTGATCATCGACAGCCTTGGTGTACTGCTTGAAGATGTCGTAGCGCTTTGACTTTGTCGAGTGCTGAAGCTTGAAGATGGTCTCCGGATTAAATAGGTGTGGCGGACCTTCTCTTCGCCACTTCATTTCTCCGCCAACCTCAAGTGGCAAGTGAGCTCTAGTAGCGCCTTCTATCGGATATGCAGCCTGATGACGCTTTTCTATTTCTTTGGCGATGATGTCCAGACCGACTCCACCAAGTTTGGAGGTTGTACCAGTGAAGTATTTGTCGATGAAATCCTGCGCCAGACCAATTGCCTCAAAACACTGAGCACCTGCATATGAGCCGACTGTTGATATTCCCATCTTTGACATGATCTTTAGAACACCTTTGCCTAGCGCCTTGATCATGTTTTTGGCGGATCGCTCAATGGAAATCCCGGTAATTACTCCACGCACAACCAGGTCTTCCGCAGATTCCAGGGCTAAGTAGGGATTCACGGCTGAGGCGCCATAACCAATCAAGGTTGCTAGGTGATGGACGTCTCTAGCATCGCCGCACTCCACAACCAAACCAGCCATCATTCTGGTTCCCTGCCTAATCAGGTGGTGGTGGATAGCTGAAAGTGAAAGGAGTGAGGGAATCGGCGCTAGTTCACGATTGGAATCGCGATCCGACAGGACGATAAAAGTTGTTCCCGAGTTGATTGCCTGGTCAACCTCCATGCACATCTCTTCGAGTCTCTGCTCAAGTGCCTCGGCGCCATCATCAACTCGATAGAGGCAGGAAATTGTTACAGATTTTCCAATGTTGTTTGCCTTATCGATGTGCTTGATGCGAGCAATCTCGTCGTTTGTGAGGATTGGGTAATCAAGTACCATCTGCTTTGCGTGCTCTGGTGTCGCATCCAGAAGGTTCCTGACCGGCCCAATGCTCGCTGTCATCGATGTAACAACCTCTTCGCGGATTGCATCCAGCGGAGGATTTGTAACCTGAGCAAACTGCTGAACAAAGTAATCAAACAGCAGCCTTGGCCGGTCTGATATGGCAGCAATAGGAGTATCTGTACCCATGGCTCCAATCGGCTCTTGCCCGGTTCTTGCCATCGGGGTGACGAACTCTTTGAGATCTTCCTCTGTGTAGCCAAAGACTCGCTGTCTTCTATTAACAGAAGTTGATGAGTAGCGGATATGCTCTCGCTCAGGAAGATCACGAAGATTAATCCTCGATTGCTCTAACCATTCACCCCAGGGCTCAAGAGAAGCGACCTCAGCCTTGATCTGCTCATCTTCGATAATGACACCCTGCTCTGTGTCGATCAAGAACATCTTGCCAGGCTGCAGTCGACCCTTTCTGACGATTCGATCAGGCGAAATTCCTGAAACACCTATCTCCGAGGCCAAAATCACAAACCCATCTTCAGTGACGATGAATCTTCCGGGTCTTAGACCGTTTCGATCAAGAGTTGCTCCAACCAGAGTTCCGTCGGTGAAGGTGACTGCCGCTGGTCCATCCCATGGTTCCATCAACATCGAGTGGTATTCAAAGAAGTCTCTGAGTTGAGGGTCTAAATCAAGCTGCTTCTCCCAAGCCCCGGGAATCATCATCATCATGGCGTGGGGTAGTGATCGCCCACCAAGAACGAGTAGCTCCAATACCTCATCGAAGGTTGCACTATCTGATGCACCTTCAGTGACAATTGGTTTCAGTTGATCTAGGTCACCTAACACATCACTCTTCAACTGAGACTCTCTGGCGGCCATCCAGTTAGCGTTACCCTTCACGGTGTTAATCTCACCGTTGTGGGCGATGAACCTAAATGGATGCGCCAGTGGCCAAGATGGGAAGGTGTTGGTTGAGAATCTCGAGTGGACAAGTGCCAGTCTCGATTCATATCTTTCATCAGAGAGATCCGGATAGAACGGCTCGAGCTGCAACGTAGTGACCATTCCCTTGTAAACAATGGTGCGCATCGAAAGCGATGGGTGGTAAATACCGATTTCTCGCTCGCTTCGCTTTCTAAGCCTGAAAAGCTTTCGCTCTAACTCCAGTCCCCCAAGGTCTCCAGCGACAAACACCTGCTGAATCTCTGGCATCGCAGCTTTAGCTAGATCACCTAAAACATCTAGTCGCGTCGGAGGTGTTCTCCACCCGATTACTTCTAGTCCCTCTTCCGCTGCCAATTTCTGAAAAGCTAGCTTCTCCTGCTCTGCGTTTTGACTTAGGAAGACAAGACCAGCTCCGTAAGACCCAAGTGTTGGCAGAGGAAACTCAACAACTTCTCGAAAGAATCTGTCTGGCAACTGCGTGAGAATTCCAGCACCATCTCCGGTTCCCGCATCAGATCCGACAGCGCCGCGATGTTCAAGATTTCTCAGTGCACTTAGGGCCATTTGAACGATGTCGTGACCTGGATATCCGCGCAGAGTTGCGACCATGGCCAAACCGCAAGCATCTTTTTCATTACTCGAGTCATATAAACCCTGTGCGTGAGGAGCCGTTGAGAAACGTCTAAAAGGTGATATAGACATGTCAGCTCCAATCGATTACCAAGTTGCCTGGGACATCGTTGGCCCGAAATGATTTATTCTTTTGCGGCTACTTCCGCTTTATCATCCTCGGACTTATCAGCAGGTTCTCTGCCTGGAATCCAGATTGAAGGTTCTAAGCCAGGGTGTCGGCGTTTTTGAACCAGGAAAATTACTATTCCCACACTCAACCCAATCAGCGCTGACCAGATGTTGAGCCTAAGTCCAAGGATAATCTCACTGGGGTCAATTCGGATAGCTTCGACCCAGATTCTTCCGATCGAATAAATCATCAAATAGAGGGCAAAAACCCTTCCCCACTGCAGATTTAGCCTGCTGGCCAGCAGCAGAATCAACGCTGCACCAGAGAAATTCCAGATCATTTCATACAAAAAGGTCGGGTGAAAAAGAAGTCCCTCTGGCAATCCCACTGGATAGGCGGGGTTAGAACTTGGAATCTGAAGGCCCCAGGGAAGTGTTGTTGGTAGTCCGAAGAGCTCCTGATTGAAGTAGTTGCCCAGCCTTCCTATACCTTGGGCAATCAAAAGGCCTGGCGCAATTGCATCGGCAACGCTGAGGAATCGAATTCCAAGCTGTCTAGCTCCAATAAAGACTCCGACAGCACCTAGGGTTATTGCTCCGTATATCGCGAGACCACCTTCCCAAATTCTCAAGGTCGCGAGCAGATCAGCACCTTCGTAGAAGTAATCGTTTGGGTGAGTGATGACGTGAAAAATGCGACCACCGACAATTCCAAAAGGCACGGCCCAAAGTGCAATGTCTAGCATCGAGCCTCGAGGGGCTCCGCGTCTAGTCAACTTCCAGTCGGTGAGTGCGGTGGCTATGACAATTCCCGTCAAAATGAATAGAGCGTAGAAGTGGATTCGAAACATCCCAAGGTCGATGAAAGAGATGTCAGGCGAAGGAATTCCAACTGTTTCTAGCATCTGGCTATCCTAAACCCTCGGCCAGCTCAGTCACTTTATCTCTGAGTTTAGAAATACCGCCCTCTTCATAAGCACGAATAAAGGCAGTTCCAACAATTGCCCCATCCGCATAGCTGTTGACCTCTCTCACCTGGTCAGCATTGGAAACGCCCACACCGACACAGGTAGGGATCTTGGAAGCGGTTCTAACCTTTCTAACAACTGATCGAGCCAGCTCATCCAGCTTCGTTCTCTCGCCAGTAATACCCATGGTGGAGACTGCATAGACGAAACCTTTGGACTTTTCCGCAACCTCGTCAACTCGTACCTGCGAACTACTTGGTGCAGCTAGAAAAACTCTCTCGAGCTCTAGCTCATCGGAGATTGACAGCCAGTCTTCTGCCTCGTCTGGAATGAGATCCGGAGTGATTAGACCCTGACCACCTGCTTCCTTTAGATCTTTGGAGAATTGGTTAGCTCCATATCTCAAAATCGGATTCCAGTACGACATCACCAAAATCGGAGTATCGGTCTGAGCTCTAACCTCACTGACAACAGTAAAAACATCCTTGAGCCTAAAACCATTGCGCAGCGCAGTTTCGGTTGCTCTTTGTATAACTGGACCATCCATCACTGGATCGGAATAGGGAACGCCGATTTCTAGAACACTGCAAACCTTCGACAGCTCGACAAGAGCTGAAACAGAGTCACTTATGGTCGGATACCCCGCGGGGAAATAGCCAATTAGATTCCCCTTGCTCTGAAGTTTCCTATCTAGAAGAGTTTCCTGAACTGTTTTCATTAAAGAAGCCCGAAATATCTGCCAGCAGTTTCCATATCCTTATCCCCTCGACCAGATAGGTTCACCAGAACCGAGCTTCCAGTCGGAAGAACTTCAGATAGCTTCTTGATGCCAGCCAGTGCGTGAGCTGTCTCAATCGCTGGGATTATCCCCTCCGTCTGACTCAACAGTCTCATCGCCTCCATCGCTTCAGCATCAGAAACACCAAAGTAATTTGCTCTGCCTAGGTCTTTTAGCCAAGCATGCTCGGGACCAACACCCGGATAGTCAAGTCCGGCAGAGATTGAATGAGATTCCATTGTCTGGCCGTCTTCATCCTGCAGGACATAAGTCTTTGCACCGTGTAAGACCCCTGGTGTTCCTTTAGACAAAGTTGCTGCATGCAGCGGAGTCTCGATGCCATCTCCCGCTGCTTCGAATCCCCAAAGCTGAACGGCTGGGTCATCAATAAATCCATGGAAAATCCCTATCGCATTAGAACCACCACCAACGCAAGCTGCTACGGCATCAGGAAGCTTGCCGGTTAGTTCAAGCATCTGCTCTCTTGATTCTTTACCTATCACGCTGTGGAAATCCCTAACCATGGTTGGAAAAGGATGCGGACCAGCGACTGTTCCAAGCAGATAGTGAGTTGTGTCAACATTGGCAACCCAGTCGCGCATGGCCTCATTGATGGCATCCTTAAGAGTTCTCGAACCAGTCTTTACCGCAACCACTTCTGCGCCTAGAAGTTTCATGCGAGCAACATTCAGCGCTTGCCTTTGCGTGTCTACCTCTCCCATATAGACCACGCACTCAAGGCCGAAGTAGGCTGCGGCAGTCGCTGAAGCAACGCCGTGCTGACCAGCCCCCGTCTCCGCAATAATGCGCTTCTTGCCCATTAATTTAGTGAGCAGTGCCTGCCCCATGACGTTGTTGATTTTGTGGCTTCCAGTGTGGTTGAGGTCTTCTCTTTTCAAAAAGACTCGGAGATCCCCAAAGTGTTCAGCAAACCTTTTTGCTTCAGTAATAATCGATGGGCGCCCAGTGTAGGTCTTGTGTAGGTGTGCGAGTTCCGCCTGAAATTCAGGGTCCAATCTTGCTTTTCGATATGTTTCGTCCAGCTCATCTAAGGCTTGAATGAGCGGCTCGGGAACAAACCTTCCACCATAGGGACCAAAATATGGACCAATACCCTCAGCTAGCTTTTTGGACATGGGTAAATCTTAGGAGACAGAAATAATCTGTGGGATAAGTGCCTGATGATCACCAGTCACCAGTGCCTCCCCAACAAGGACAACATCAGCACCAGCGTCTCTATAGCGCCTTACGTCTCCAATTTCCTTCACAGAGGACTCAGCGACTCTGATAGCACTGGCTGGTAGCAGGCCAGCCAACCTTTCGAATAGCGAAATGTCTGTTTGAAAGGTTTTCAGATCTCTTGTGTTAATCCCTATCAGTCTTGCACCCAAGCTGGCAGCTATTTCTAGCTCTTCTTCGCTATGCGTTTCGACAAGAACCGAAAGTCCAATTTCGTGCGCAAACTTCATTAGTTGATCGGCCTGATTAGCTGTTAGCTGAGCGAGGATCAATAGGGCGAAAGAAGCACCTGCCGCTCTTGCCTCCAGAAGCTGATATTCAGTGGAAATGAAATCCTTGCGCAAAACCGGAATTTTCACGCATTGACTCACTCGCTCTAAGTCCTCCAGAGTCCCCTTGAAGCCGCTGGTTTCGGTTAGCACCGAGATCGCATCTGCCCCGGCAGTTTGATAGCCAATGGCCAGCTGCTCTGGATTGGCAATTTCTGCCAGAAAACCTCTCGATGGGCTGGCGCGCTTAATCTCCGCAATTAGCTTTATGCGACTTGATCTTGCGAGAGCCTCATACACATCGGCAGGTTTTGTAGTTTGCGAAATCTTCTCCAACAGCATGGACTCAGATATGAATTCTCGCCGCTTGTTTGATTCGGCAGCTGCTTCAGCAAAGAGGGCTTCGAGCACTACTTGTTTGCTTTGTCTCCGCCGACGCCATAGCCAGCTTGCTTGAGGTAGTAACCAAGACCCAACCCAGCGAGCGCTAGACCAGCTGATAGCCAAACCATTAGTGCGTTATCCAAGAAAAAGAAGAAGGTTCCGATGCTAAATGCAGCGATGATGACTAGGACTGTGGCCCAAGCAGCTACTGAATTTCCGTGACCAGGTTCGTTTGCATCGTGTGACATGTTTCCTCCAGAGAACATTCTAACTGCTCTCCTGTTGATCCCAGATGCCACGCGCATCAGAGGGCTCGGCTGCTTCATCGACCTTGGCCCTCTCTGAGTATTTTTGGCGAGCAACTAGCACGCTTACTAGCGCTGAAGCTAAAGCACATACGGCAAATACCGTTGGCCAAGCTGTCATTTGACCAAGTGAATTTTCTCCTGCAATCCCCGTGATGTTCTCCTGCAGAAGAAGGGATTGCGGTGCAGCAGAGTGATCTGTGATAACGGCTAGAGCAGACGCCATTATCATCATCAAACCCGAGAGCATTACTAGCGCTCGAGGGAACTTCCTATAGAGAGCAATCAGGGCAGTCAGGATGGCAATTGCTGGCAGCAACACCAAGGTCTGATTTAGATCTGCTCCGGTTAATGATTGATCTGTGACTATGACCCATGGAAAGAGTAGGAGAGACCAGCAGAGGCCATAAACCAAGCTCAGTAGCGCAATACCCTTAGCCATTTTGCATCGCATTCGCAGCCGCCACGGCTCTCAACACGACTGCAGCTTTCGCGAGTGTCTCCTGATATTCACTCTCCGGAATGGAATCCAAAACTATTCCAGCTCCAGCTTGAACGTAGGCCACCCCATTTCGAATAAGTGCGGTTCGAATAGCGATCGCTAGGTCCGCATTCCCAGCAAAGTCAAAATAGCCAACTACACCACCGAAAAGACCTCGACTGGCGGGCTCAAGCTCCTGGATGATCTCTAAAGCCATGGGCTTTGGTGCGCCTGAAAGTGTTCCCGCTGGGAAGGTTGCCATGAGGGCATCAACACTTGTCTTGTCTTCCCCCAACTTCCCAGTTACGGTCGAAACTAGGTGCATCACGTGGCTGAAATGATGGATCTGCATGAACTCATTTACCTGCAGACTTGCTGGTTCACATATCTTGAGAAGGTCGTTTCGAGCAAGATCAACCAGCATCAGGTGCTCACTTTTCTCCTTTTCATCTGCTAGCAGTTCTTGCGCCAGTTGCTGATCTTCGGCAGTTGTCTTCCCTCTCGGTCTTGAACCTGCGATGGGGTGAGTGGTTACCTCGTCTCCACTAACTTTTACCAGTGCCTCGGGTGACGAGCCAACAATCGCGTAGTCGCCATTCGAGTCGGAGAGCCTCAGCAGATACATGTAAGGACTCGGATTTGTTGCCCTGAGGGCTCGATAAACATCTATTGCATCAGCTTCTATGTCGGCATCAAATCTTTGCGAAACTACCACCTGGAAGACATCACCTGCGGCCACTCTTGCTTTTGCCCGATTGACTGAATCCAAAAACTCCATTTTTTCAGTTCTGAACTTGAAGTCTGGTTCAGGCCAATTTGGATTTGAGATGAGCGCAGGTGTGGGCTTGCCTATTTCCGTCTGCAGCTCGTCTAGTTGCTTGTTAGCCTCTCTGAGTTGCACTTCTATCTCAGTCTCACCATCAACGAATATCAGCGCGACGAGCACTAATTCCGACTTCAGGTGATCTATGACAATTAATTGACTGAACTGATTGAAGGAATAAAGGGGAACCTCATAGTCAGCTTCTTTCGCGGGTGGAAGCTTCTCCAGCAGTTCGGTTAGTCCCCAACTGATGTGTCCAACCAACCCGGAGTTGAGTGGAAAATCAGTAGGGGCCGATTTCCAGCTCGATTGCATCTGCCGAAGTGCCAATAGCGGACTCTCGCTAAGCGTCCCGGTTGGCAGCGGACTCTGGTTGGAATGCCACTTGGCAGTGTTAGCTGCGATCAATTGTCCTCTGGATTGGACGCCAATAAAGGAGTACCTTCCCCACACACCTTGCTCCGCAGATTCCAGTAAAAAGGTATTGGCTCTTTGAGCGCAAAGCTTTAGGTAAAGCCCGACAGGGGTCTCGGTGCCAGCAAAAAGTCTTCTGGTAATAGGAATTACGTTGAACTTCTTTGCTAACTCAACAATGTCGTCTAGCTCAGGCATTGCTGACCCCAAAGCAACTCACGACTCCGGTGTGGCAGGTTGGACCAACCGGATGAACCAGGGCTAGAAGAGCATCGGAATCGCAATCCAGCTTTAGATCCTCGACGTGCAGGTAATTACCACTTGTCTCACCTTTAAGCCAGCGCTGCTGTCTGGAACGCGAATAGAAAACCATCTGTTTAGTTTCTATTGTCTCCAGCAGCGTCTCTCTGGTCACGTAGCCAAGCATGAGCACCTCTTTGGAGTTGACATCTTGCACGACAACAGGCGCTAGTCCAGCAGCATCGAATACAACACTTTCAATGTTGAATCTCATACCCTCACCTCTAACCCGGTAGCAGCTAGCTCTCGCTTCACGTCAGCAATGCTAAATGTTTTTTCATGGAAAACACTTGCCGCCAATAGGGCATCAGCTCCCGCATTTGCCGCTGGTTCGAAATCCTTCAGAGAACCAGCTCCTCCAGAGGCAATTATCGGTAGCTCCGTCACGTCACGAACTAATCGAATGAGCTCGAGATCAAAACCTTGCTTGGTGCCATCTGCGTCTATGGAGTTGAGCAAGATCTCGCCAGCACCTCTGCGTGTAACCTCAAGCACCCAGGCAATCGCATCCCATTCCGTTTCTTCTCTACCACCCTTTTTCGTCACGATGAAGCCGCTTGCGGATTTCCCGCGCTTCACGTCCAGGGATGCCACCAGCACCTGTGAGCCATGCTCATCGGCAATTTCACTTATTAGGTCAGGTCTTTCGAGGGAGGCGGAACCGACCGAAACCTTATCTGCTCCAGCGGACAGCAGTCTCGTGACATCAGGTACCTGTCTTACTCCCCCACCAACGGTGAGCGGAATGAAGACAGTCTCTGCACACTTCTCGACGATGGAGAGCATCGTGCCTCTTCCCTCAACGGAGGCGGAGACATCAAGCAGCGTTATCTCGTCGGCACCCTGCTCAAAGTAATCCCTCGCTAGTTCAACGGGATCGCCCGAGTCTCTCAGCTCTTGGAAATTAATTCCTTTCACCACCCTGCCCGCAGAAACATCAAGGCAAGGAATAATGCGTATTGAAGTCATCAGATGCGAGCCGCGTGAATTTCCGTGACCAATATTGCCTTAGCACCAAGATCGTAAAGCTCATCCATGATGCGATTGGTTGCCTCTGCTTTGACTAAAGCTCTGACCGCAACCCATTCGCCATCTGCCAAAGGAGATATTGTCGGGGATTCAATGCCGGGTGTAATCTTCACGGCTTGGTCAATTAGAGATTTAGGACAGTCATAATCAATCAGCACATACTCACGAGCCACAATTACGCCCTGCAGTCTTCTGAGCAATCTTTCGGAAAGGGATTCCTTGCCAGGAGCTGCAATTAGTCTGGCCGTTGACTTGAGGATAGGTGGACCGAAGGCAACTAGACCTGCTTTGCGGAGAGTGTTACCCGTTGAAACCACATCGGCTACCACATCTGCGACACCCAATCGGACTGCAGACTCAACTGCCCCATCTAGCTTGATTATTTCTGCCACTACACCGTGCTCGTCAAGGAAATCCTTGAGCAAATTAGGGTAAGCGCTCGCAATTCGTTTCCCCTGTAGTTCTGACACATCCTTTAGTTTCGCTTCCGAAGGAGCAGCAAACCGAAATAGGGATTCCCCGAAGCCTAGGTCAGCAACTTCTACTGCCTTCGATCTAGCATCCTTCAGAAGATCTAATCCAGTCAGTCCAGCATCCAAGGATCCCTCACCGACATAGGTTGCGATATCGCGAGGGCGAAGGTAGAAGAATTCAATGCCATTTGCCTCGTCCACTACGTGTAGCTCAGCCGTATCGCGTCTTGTTGCATAGCCAGCCTCTTTGAGCATTGACGTTGCAATCTCCGACAGGATTCCTTTATTGGGAACAGCAACCCTGAGCATTAGAGTCTCTCCTCCACGGCGGAAAGGGGTATTCCCCTGGACACGAGCAGTAGCTGAAGGTGGTAGATCAACTGGGACGCTTCCAGTGCCAGCTGCTCATCTGATTCGTGCTCAGCCGCCATCCAAGTCTCAGCTGCCTCTTCAATCAATTTCTTGCCAATGGCATGTACGCCTTTGTCCAGCAGCTCGGCGGACCCGCTACCAGCAGGTTTCTGGTCCGCAATTTCCTGAAGTTGCTCATAGAGCTGATTGAAGGATTTCATTGTTATAGGTTAGCCAACCACTACGCGTTCTGGGC
>VFQT010000698.1_pt1 | contig 46024 bp, 37 predicted proteins | sample 3512381 | NCBI WGS metagenome assembly VFQT01 (sample SAMN10412376, study PRJNA504923) | tailings metagenome | isolation source: Relicate 2 Philex TSF3 active mining site | place: Philippines: Tuba, Benguet | collected 2017-08-29 | reverse complement strand
GTAAGCAATAGTTTCGGGGATTCTCATGGCTTCGACCGGGAATGCAGGGGCCACCCGGCCTCACGTCTTCATCCAGACAAACGACAAGCAGTCGATCGGGGCGATCGTCTCCGCCTATTCCATGAAGCGCAATTCGGCGCATGCGGACAAGTTCGACGTGTCCATCATGCACAAGGAGAACTACCCCTTCTTCGCCAAGCGCGAGGGCCAGACCTACATGCGCCATGGCGTCAAGCGCGTCTGGCTTGAGAACGACCTGCAGTCCTTCACGCTGACGCGCTTCCTGCCGCCCATGCTGATGGGCTACAAGGGCCGCGCCCTGGTGGTCGATCCGGACGTGTTCGCGGTGCAGGACGTGTGGGAACTCCTGACGCGTGACATGCAGGGCAAGGCCATCATGTGCCGCGGCTCCAAATTCAAGAACGGCGCCTTCGCCTCGAGCGTGATGCTGCTGGACTGCGAGAAGCTGAAGCACTGGGATGTCGAGAAGGGCTTCAACGAGCTCTTCGAGGGCAAGCGCGACTATCACAACTGGATCTCGCTGCTGATGGAGGACCGCAACACCATCGGCACCTTCGAGGACGAGTGGAACGACTTCGACCGGCTCACCCCGAAGACGAAGATGATCCACAACACCCGCCGCCGCACCCAGCCCTGGAAGACCGGCCTCAAGGTGGACTACACGCCCACCGAATTCGTGCCGGTCATCGGCTGGATCATGCGCATGCGCCGCAAGCTGTTCGGCGACCACGCGCTGCTCGGCCGCTATGCCCGCCACCCGGACCCGAAGCAGGAGGCGCTGTTCTTCAGCCTGCTCAAGGGCGCCTATGAGGAAGGCCTCGTCACCGACGCGCAGATCAAGGAAGCGATGGAGAAGAACTACATCCGCCACGACTCCGTCGAGGTGATGAAGAAGGCGCCCCCGCTGCCGCAGATCAAGGCCGCCGCCTGAGCGCCGGCATGACAGGGAAAGCAGGGCCGCCCGACCCCGAACTGCGGGTGGCCCTGTTCACCGGCAACTACAATTACATCAAGGACGGCGTGGCCCTCACGCTGAACCGGCTGGTGGCCTTCCTGGAAGGCCGCGGCGTGCCGGTGCTCGTCTTCGCGCCGGTGGCGGCGAAGCCCGCTTTCGATTCCGTGGGCGAACTCGTGCCCGTGCCGTCCATGGCGATCCCGACGCGCCCCGAATACCGCATCGCGCTGGGCCTTTCGGCTGCGGCCCGCAGGCGTCTCGAGGCGTTCCGCCCCACCCTCCTCCACATCGCGGTTCCCGACATCGCCGGCTACAAGGCGCTGCGCCTCGCCGAGCGCTGGAAGGTTCCGGTCGTCGCCTCCTACCACACCCGCTACGACACCTATCTGCGCTATTATGGCTTGGGCATTTTCGAGAGGCTGGGCCAGCGCTACATGCGCCACTTCTACAACCGCATGCGCCGCGTCTACCCGCCCTCCGCATCCATGGCCGAGATCATCCGCCGGGAAGGCCTGTCGCAGAACGTGGAGATCTGGGCGCGCGGCGTGGACAGCGACCTGTTTTCGCCTGCGCGGCGCGACATGGCGTGGCGCAGGTCCCTCGGCATCGCGGACGACGAGGTGGCGATCAGCTTCGCGGGCCGCCTGGTGAAGGAGAAGAACACCGCGGTCTACATGCGCGTGCTCAACGGGCTGACGGCCAAGGGGCTGAAGGTGAGGCCGCTGGTCATCGGCGACGGGCCCGAGATGGCCAGCATGAAGACCGGGCTCCGGAACGGCGTCTTCGCCGGCTTCCTCCATGACGCGGAGCTGGCGCGCGCCTATGCCTCATCCGACGTCTTCTTCTTCCCCAGCGAAAGCGAGACCTTCGGCAACGTGACGCTGGAGGCCATGGCGAGCGGGCTTCCCGCCGTCAACGCCATCGCCAGCGGCAGCAACTCGCTGGTGGCGGAGGGCGTCACCGGGCATCTGGTGAGCGCGCGCGACGAGGCGGGTCTTGCGGAGAAGCTCGAAACGCTGGTGCGCGACGCGGAGCTGAGGCGGCGGATGGGCGAGGCCGCCCGCGCCAGGGCCATGGACTACAGCTGGGACAACATCCTGTCGGGCCTGCTCGACAGCTACCGCCAGGTCCTTCGCGAGGCCCACGCCGAAGACCATGCCCGCTGACCCGAAGATCTGGATCCTGTCCCGCGGCCGCAAGGGCGACCTCGACCAGATGCTCACCCTCGCGACGGCACTCGGCTGGCCCTTCGAGATCAAGACGCTCGACTTCCGCGGACCGGAGATACCCCTCCTCTCCAAACAGCTCCTGAGGAACGGGGAGCACGTCTTCTCCGGCCCCTGGCCGGACCTCGTGTTCTGTGCCGAGGCGTCTCCCAGCGTGATCGCGCGGAAGGTGAGGCGGGCCTCGGGCGGCGCCACGCGCGCCGTCTGCATCGGCAGGCCGGCGGGCACGGCCGACAGGTTCGACCTGGTGATCACCAGCGCGCAATACCGCATCCGCCCGGCACCCAACGTCGTCGAACTCTCGATGCCACTGGCCCCGGGCGCGAAAGCCGCGCCGCCCTCCGCCGCGTCGGAAGGCCCCGTCGCCCTCATCGTGGGTGGAACCGCCGCCCCCGACCTGCTGGATGGGCCCGCCGCCCGGCAACTCGCGGCGGATGCCATCACCTATGCGGAAGGAAGACACGCGCAACTTGCCGTCCACACCAGCCCCCGCACCCGGGGAGATGTGGTCGCGGCGCTCAAGGCGGCCATCCATGCCCCGCATCGCCTCCATGTGTTCGGCGAGGGCGAGAACCGCTACCGCCAACTCCTGGGGGAAGCCTCCGAGATCGTGGTGACGAGCGATTCTGTTTCCATGGTGGCGGACGCGCTCGCAACGGGCAGGCCCGTATCCGTCTACCCGCTGCCGCTGGCGCAGACGGCCACCTGGCGGCTGGCCGAGTGGCTTCAGCGCCATGCGGTGGAGGCACGCAGGCCGCTGCTCAGCCCCGCCCGCTGGATGTTCGACGCCGGCCTCGTCGAAGCGGCGGCGGACCGGCGGCTTCTGTTCGCGCGGCTCGTCGCGGAAAGGCGCCTCGCCTGGTTCGGCGCGCCGCTCGTTGCCCCGCAGCCCGGCGCGGCGGAGCGTGACCTCGCCAGGGCCGTCGCTTCGGTTCGTGCATTGATGGCCGAATAGACCTATCCTCCCGGGGGAACCTCACAATCGGAAGGGCACCCCCCATGCACCAGCGCAGCCTCGGACCACTCACCGTTTCCGCCATGGGACTGGGCTGCATGGGCATGTCGGACTTCTATGCGGGCCGCGACGATGCGGAGTCCATTGCAACGATCCACCGGGCGCGCGACCTCGGCATCACCTTCCTCGACACGGCGGACATGTATGGCATGGGCGCCAACGAGGAACTGGTCGGCCGTGCCATCAAAGGCCATCGCGCGGCATTCGTGATCGCGACGAAATTCGGCAACATGCGCGGGCCCGACGGTGCCTTCCTGGGGGTCAACGGCAGGCCGGACTATGTGCGCCAGTGCTGCGAGGCGAGCCTCAGGCGGCTCGGCATCGAGACGATCGACCTCTACTATCAGCACCGCGTGGACCCGCTCACACCGATCGAAGAGACGGTCGGCGCCATGGCGGAACTCGTCCGGGAAGGAAAGGTGCGCTACCTGGGCCTTTCCGAAGCGGCTCCGCGCACCATCGAGCGGGCGCACAAGGTTCACCCCATCGCCGCACTCCAGACCGAGTATTCGCTGTGGACGCGCGACGTGGAGGACGAGATCCTGCTCACCGTGCGCCGGCTGGGCATCGGCTTCGTGCCCTATAGCCCGCTGGGGCGCGGCTTCCTCACGGGCCGCTTCACCAGCGAGCAGAGCCTCGACCCTTCCGACTACCGCCGCAACGCGCCCCGCTTTCAGGGCGAGAACTTCGCGCGCAATCTGGGTCTGCTGAAGCAGGTGGAAGCGCTGGCAGCGGAGAAGGGCGCAACGCCCGGCCAGATCGCGCTGGCCTGGGTCATGGCGCAGGGCGAAGACATCGTGCCGATCCCCGGCACCAAGCGCCGCAGCTACCTCGAGGAGAATGCCGCGGCGGAGTCCATCGCGCTGACGGTCAGCGACCTGAGGCGGCTCGCCGCCGCCTTCCCCAAGGGTGCGGCGGCGGGCGAGCGCTATCAGGCGGCGTCGATGAAGGCGATCGACCGCTGATCAGCCGGCGGCGATCTGCTCTGCCTTCTCCACCAGCACCTGGGCCTGGCGGATCGAGGCATAGTCGATGAGGCGGCCGTCGAGCGAGACGGCGCCCTTGCCCTGGGCTTCCGCCTCCTTCATCGCCGCGAGGATGCGGCGGGCGCGCGTCACTTCCGCGTCGGACGGGCTCATCACCTCATTCGCCAGCGCGATCTGAGAAGGGTGGATCGCCCATTTGCCCTCGCAGCCCAGCACGGCGGCGCGGCGGGCGGCGGCACGGAAGGCGTCGGGGTCGGAGAAATTGCCGAAGGGACCGTCGACGGGACGCAGGCCATTGGCGCGCGCGGCCACCACCATGCGGGCGATGGCATAATGCCACATGTCGCCCCAGTGGGTCTGGCGGGAGCCGTCGTCGAGAGGCTCGGTCAGCACGGCGTAATCCGCGTTCGCCCCGCCGATCGAGGTGGTGCGCGCCCGCGTCGAGGCGGCATAGTCCGCGACGCCGAAGTGCAGCGATTCATTGCGCTTCGAGGCGGCGGCGATGTCGGAGACGTTCTGCATGCCGAGTGCGGTCTCGATGATGAGCTCGAAGCCGATGCGCTTGCGCCGCGCCTTGGCCGTTTCCACCTGCGTCACCAGCATGTCGACGGCATAGACGTCGGAGGCGGTGCCGACCTTGGGGATCATGATCAGGTCGAGGCGGTCGCTTGCCTGCTCCAGCACGTCCACCACGTCGCGGTACATGTAATGGGTATCCAGCCCGTTGATGCGTACCGAGAGCTGCTTGTTGCCCCAGTCGATATCGCCGATGGCCTGGATGATGTTCTTGCGCGCCTGCGCCTTGTCGTCCGGCGCCACCGCGTCCTCGAGGTCGAGGAACACGATGTCGGCGGCGGATTTCGCCGCCTTCTCGAACATCTGGGGCTGGCTTCCCGGCACGGCCAGTTCGCTGCGGTTCAGGCGCGCGGGCGCCTGTTCGATGGTGAAGAAGCTCATGATGATCCCTTGGGGTGAAACGTCAGGCGGCGCTGCGGCGGCGCAGGATTTCGGCCTGCGCGGCTTCGGGGTCGAACAGGCCGTTCTCGAACACGTAGCGCACCAGCTGGTGGCGGCGGAACAGGCCCATGTCCTTGATGGCGCGGGACATGTGGGCCTTCACCGTGGCGCTGCTGACGCAGAGGAGAAAGGCGATCTCCTTGTCCGCCAGCCCGCAGCACACGAGCTGGACGACGAGGAGCTGCATCCGCGACAGGCTGCACGGCCGCGGCTCGTAGCGGTAGGAGCGGAGGTCCGGCACGATGTTGATCGTGCCGGCCGCGCCCGTGCTGCGCCCGAGCTTGACGGGAGATTCGAGGGGATGGTTCATCCTGTCACCTCACGCCGCCTTGAGGACCTTCTGCGCCGTGCTGCCGATCTCGGCAGGGGTGGGGGCGATGGCCACCCCCACGTCGCGCAGCAGTTCGACCTTCTCCGAGGCACCCTCGCCGAAGGCCTGGATTATGGCGCCGGCATGGCCCATCTTGCGGCCCTTGGGAGCCGAGAGGCCCGCCACATAGGCGATCACCGGCTTCGACATGTGGTCGCGGATGTATTCCGCGGCCTCGGCCTCCTGCGGCCCGCCGATCTCGCCGATCATGACGACGGCGTGCGTCTCGGGGTCGTTCTCGAAGAGTTCGAGCACGTCCTTGAAGGAGGAGCCGTTGATCGGGTCGCCGCCGATGCCGACGGATGTGGAGACGCCGATGCCGAGTTCCATCATCTGTGCCGCGGCCTCGTAGCCCAGCGTTCCCGAACGCCCCACGATGCCGACGTTGCCGGGCAGGTAGATGTTGCCCGGCATGATGCCGAGCAGCGCCTTGCCGGGCGAGATGACGCCCGCGCAATTGGGGCCGATGAGGCGCATGCGGTTCTCGGAGCGGTAGCGGCGCATGTAGCGCTTCACGCGGATCATGTCCTGCGCCGGGATGCCGTCGGTGATGGCGACGCACAGGCGCACCCCGGCATCCGCCGCTTCCATGATGGAATCGGCCGCGAAGGGCGGCGGCACGAAGACGATGGAGGCGGTGGCCCCCGTCTTCTCGACGGCTTCCTTCATGGTGTCGAAGACCGGCACGCCGTCCTGGGTGGTGCCGCCCTTGCCGGGCGTCACGCCGCCCACGATGTTGGTGCCGTAGTCGCGCATCTCCTTCGTGTGGAAGGAGCCGATCTTGCCGGTGATGCCCTGCACCAGAACCGGCGTCGTGCGGTCGAGAAGGATGCTCATGCGTTCACCACCTTGAGTCCGAGCGTGTTGTCCTTGTTCTTCCAGGCGGACACCGCGCGCTCGGCGGCTTCGGCCAGCGTGTTGGCGCGGATCACAGGGAGCCCTGAGCGCGCCAGGATGCGGCGGCCCTCCTCCACATGGGTTCCCGCGAGGCGCACGATGACGGGCACGTTCACCGGGTTCTTCTCCAGCGCCTGGACGACGCCTTCCGCCACCCAGTCGCAGCGGTTGATGCCGGCGAAGATGTTGACGAGGATGGCCTCGACGTTCTTGTCCATCATGACGAGCTTGAAGGCCTTGGCGACGCGGTCGGGCGTGGCGCCGCCGCCGATGTCGAGGAAGTTGGCGGGCTCGCCGCCCGCCAGCTTGATCATGTCCATGGTGGCCATGGCGAGGCCCGCCCCGTTCACGATGCAGCCGATCTTGCCGGTGAGGCCCACATAGGAGAGGCCGCGGTCCGCCGCATGGGTCTCGCGCGGGTCCTCCTGGCTCTTGTCGCGCAGTTCGGCCACGGCGGGGTGGCGGAACAGGGCGTTGTCGTCGAAGGTCATCTTGGCATCGAGCGCCACGACCTGGTCGTCCTCGGTGACGATCAGCGGATTGATCTCCACCATGGTGGCGTCGAGTTCCTCGAAGGCGCGGTAGCAGCCCATGATGACCTTGACGGCCGACTGGATCTGCGAGGGCTTGAGGCCCAGCGCGAAGGCCACCTCGCGCGCCTGGAAGGCCTGCATGCCCACCGCGGGCTCGACGCTGACCTTGACGATGGACTCGGGCTTCTCCGCCGCGATGTCCTCGATCTCCATGCCGCCCTCGGAGGAGGCGACGACCATCACCCGCTCCGACTTGCGGTCCAGCACGAAGCCCAGATAGAGCTCCTTGGTGATGGCGACGCCGCCCTCGACATAGAGCCGGTAGACGATCTTGCCCGCCGGGCCCGACTGATGGGTGATCAGCTTCTTGCCCAGCAGCTCGTCGGCGGCCTCCAGCACCTCGTCCTCGGAACGGCAGAGCTTCACGCCGCCCGCCTTGCCGCGTCCGCCGGTGTGCACCTGGGCCTTGACGACCCACATCTTGCCGCCGATCTCGCGCGCCCGGTAGGCCGCCTGCTCCGGGCTGTAGGCGAGCGCGCCCTTCGGCACGGCGACGCCGAAGCGGCTCAGGATTTCCTTGGCCTGGTATTCGTGAATGTCCACGTCTTCCTCCTCAGGCGGCGTTCTTGAGAGCGGCGGCGTCGGTGGCGCCCCGGTAGTATTCGATGGCCGCGGCAACGCCCGAGCCCGCTTCCACGGGAACGCCCAGGTCACGCATCGCCATTTCGGAACCGGCGACGGCCTGGAGGCACATGATCTCGTTCAAGTCGCCCAGGTGCCCGATGCGGAACACCTTGCCCGCCACCTTGTTGAGCCCCATGCCGAGCGACATGTGGTACCTGGTGTAGGCATGGCGCACGAGGGCGGCGCTGTCGAAGCCATCGGGCAGCAGGATGGCGCTCACCGTGTCCGAATGCCACTTCGGGTCCTTGGCGCACAGCTTCAGCCCCCAGGCGGAGACGGCGCGGCGCACGCCCTCGGCCAGGCGGTAATGGCGGGCGAAGACGTTCTCCAGCCCCTCGGCCAGCAGCAGGTCTGTCGCGGCGCGGAGTGCGCGCAGCATGTGGAGCGGCGGCGTGTAGGGGAAGAAGCCGTCCTTGTTGGTGCGCATCATGTCTTCGAAATCGAAGTAGCAGCGGCGGGAACCCGCCTGCTTGCGCGCCGCCAAGGCCTTCTCGGAGACGCAGAGGATGGCGAGGCCCGCCGGCATCATGAAGCCCTTCTGGGAGCCCGAGACGCAGACGTCGACGCCCCACTCGTCCATGCGGAAGTCGATGGAGGCGAGCGAACTCACCGCGTCGACGAAGAGCAGTGCGGGGTGATTCGCGGCATCCATGGCGCGGCGCACGGCGGCGACGTCGCTCGTCACGCCGGTCGCGGTTTCATTGTGGGTGACCAGCACGGCCTTGTAGCTGTGGGACGCATCGGCCTTGAGCTTCTCCGCGAAGATCTCCACGGGAACGCCCTCGCCCCAGGGCACGTCCACCACGTCCGCCTCGAGGCCCATGCGCTGGCACATGTCGGCCCAGAGCAGCGAGAACTGTCCGAAACGGGCGATCAGCACCTTGTCTCCGGGAGACAGCGTGTTGATCATCGCCGCTTCCCAGCCGCCGGTGCCCGAGGCGGGGAACAGGAAAATCTGACCGGTGCGCGACTTGAACACCTTCCGCACGTCCTCGAACAGCGGCAGGGTGAAGGCGGGAAGATCCGGCGCGCGCTGGTCTTCCATGGCGATGTCCATGGCAAGGCGCACCGCCTGCGGTACGTTGGTCGGCCCCGGAATGAAAAGTCCCCGTGTTCCCGGCATTTGCTTTCTCCCATATCTTTTGTTGTGTGGTCGCAGTTATGTACGGGTGGGGAAGACTTGAAAACACTCCAAGAACCAGCCTTGTGGCATCCAAAAGGGTGGGAAAACGACTACACTTTCGTGCTGTAAATTCCACTTGTCAGGAAATGCACCTGCCCGATAGGGTAGGTTATGGTCGAAACCCGCAGCCTCATCATCGCCGATCCGAACACCATCATGCTCCAGGCCCTGTCGGACCTGTTCGAGCGCGACCGGCGCTTCAGCCTCGTGGCCACCTCGAAGACGGCGGAAGGCTTCCTCGAAAGCTGCCTGCGCGTGCCGGTGGACATCGGCATCGTCGACTGGACGATCCCGCAGCTGGGCGCGGAGCGCCTGCTCGCCATGCTGCGCGACAGGCCCAATGCCCCGCGCATCATCGTCTATGCCTCCGGCGGCGACCCGGACGTGCCGCGCCGCGCCATGGCGGCGGGTGCGGCCGCCTTCTGCACACGGGATGCGCCGGAACAGCAGCTCCTCGAGATCGCCTTGAGCGTGGCGACCGGGCGGATGGTGTTCCCCTACATGGACGTCCGAAGCCTGAAGCGCGACCCGCGCGAAACGCTGACCGAGCGCGAGAAGACCATGCTCGCGGCGCTGGCCAAGGGCCGCACCAACACGGAACTGGCCAATGAACTGGGCATCTCCATCAACACGGTGAAGTTCCACTTGCGGAACCTCTACGAGAAGCTCGACCTCAGGAACCGCTCGCAGGCCATCGCCTTCTATTATGCCAACGAGACGTGATCACGCCTTGCCCCGCGATTGGGCATTGACCTGCGCCACCGCGATGGATTAGGTCACTGGAGTTATATCCAAGCTATTTAGTCGGACTTTCGTGAACATCCTTCAGCACCTCGCGCCGGGGAACGGCGCACCCTGCCTCGTGTTCCCCGGTCGGGTGCTGCGCTATCGTGATGTGAAGGCAAGGGCCGACGAGGTGGCGTCGCGCATGGGCACCCGCCGCCGCCTCGTCGCGCTGGAGGCCGCATCGTCGGAAGATTTCATCATCACCTATCTCGCGGCCCTGGGGAGCGGCCACGTGGTCGCCCTCCTGCCAACGGGCGATGCGGAGGCACTCCGTGCCTTCCAACGGGATTTCGCGCCCTCCCTCACCTTCGCCATGGAGGGCGGCTGCTGGCGGATGAAGGACCATTCCGAGGCGGCCGAACCGGACCTTCACCCCGATCTCGCGGTGATGCTTGCCACTTCCGGCTCCGAGGGCCGCCCGCGCTGGGTGCGCCTGTCGCACCGGAACATCGCTGCCAATGCGGCGAGCATCGCGGACTATCTCAGGCTTTCGGCAAAGGACCGCGCCGCCCACACCCTGCCCTTCCACTATTCCTACGGCCTCTCGGTGCTGAACTCCCACCTCGCCGCGGGCGGCAGCCTCGCCTTCTGCGGTGAGAGCGTGGTGGAGCCGGGCTTCATGGCGCGCGCCGGGGAACTGGGCTGCACCGGCCTCGCCGGGGTTCCCTTCACCTATGAGCTCCTCGAGCGTATCCGCTTCCGCGCGCAGTTCTGGCCTGGCCTCCGTTACATGACGGTGGCGGGCGGGCGCCTAGGGCCAGATCTCGTCCGCCGCTATGACGCGGCGCTGAAGGCGAAGGGTGCGCGCTTCTTCGTCATGTATGGCCAGACGGAGGCCACCGCCCGGATGGCCTATGTGCCGCCGGACATGCTGGACCGGCATCCGGACTGCATCGGCATCGCAATCCCCGGCGGGCGCTTCCGCATCCGGGGCGAGGATGGCCGCGATGTCAGGCGCGCTGGCGAAAAGGGTGAACTCCTCTACACCGGCCCCAATGTGATGATGGGCCATGCCACCACGGCGCAGGACCTCATCCGGGGCGCAGGGGTGGAGGAGCTCGTGACGGGCGACATCGCCAGCCTCACGGAAGACGGGCTCATCCGGCTTGAAGGCCGCGCGCGGCGCTTCTCGAAGATCGCGGGGCTCCGCATCGGGCATGAGGCCATCGAATGGGCGCTCCGCGCGCGCGGGCTGTCCTGCGCGGTGACGGGAACGGACGAGGCCATCACCCTCCACATGGAAGGCCCTTGCGGCGCGGACGCCGTGGCGCTGGGGGCGGAGGCCGCGGGGATTCCGGCCCGTTATGTGAGGCTTCGCACGCATGAGGCGTTGCCGCGCCTCGCCTCCGGCAAGGTCGATTATCGCGCGCTCTCCACGGCACCCCCGGCACCGGCGCCCGGCCCCGTGCCGGAAAGCCTCCTGCAGGATTTCCGCGCGGCTTTCTACCCCAAGCCTGTGACGGCGCAGGACAGTTTCGACAGCCTCGAGGGCGACTCACTCGCCTATGTGCAGGCCTCGCTCGCCATTGAAAGCCGCCTCGGCTTCCTCCCCGGCGGCTGGGAGGCGATGCCCATCGCCACGCTCGAGCGGCTCGCCGGGGGGAGGTCCTCACCGCAGGCCGGCTCCTTCGTGAAGGTCGAGAGCCACATCGTGCTCCGCGCCGCCGCCATCCTGCTGATCGTGATGCATCACGCCACGCTCTGGCCCATTCCGGGCGGTGCCGCCGCGCTGATGATGATGGTGGGCTACGGCTTCGCACGCTTCCACAGGCAGGCCCTGTTCGAGGGCCGCACCGGCTCATTCCTCCTTCCCATGCTGCGCAACCTGCTCCCTTACTTCGTCATCGTCGCGGGCTTCGCCGTCGCCTGGGAGCAGCTTCCCTGGGCCTCGGTCCTGCTCATCGGCAATCTCGGCTTCGCCGACCCGGCGCAGAAGACGATGCTGCCCTTCCAGTTCTGGTTCGTGGAGGCCTATGCGCAGCTCTGCCTCGTCATGGCGGCGGCTTTCGCGGTGCCAAAGCTGCGGCACGCGGTGCGGGCCAGGCCCTTCGCCACCGCGCTGGGCTTCCTGTTCCTCGCCTTCTCGCTGCGCTACGCCGTGCCGCTGATCCATGACATCGGCGGGCGGAAACTCTTCCTCCTCACCTATGTGCTGTGGCTTCCCGTCATGGGCTGGTGCGCCTTCTTCGCGGAAAGCCGGCTGCAGCAGCTGGCGCTACTGCTCGCGGCGGGCGTGCTCTGCCCATTCGCCGCCTATACGGGGGGCAACTGGATGGGCGCGTGGATTCTCTACATGCTGCAGTTCGGCGTGGTGGCGACGCTGCTGGGGCTTCCCAGCCTCTCCCTGCCCCGACTCGCCATTCCCGCCGTGATGCTGGTTTCGGCGTCGAGCTATCACATCTATCTCTTCCACCGCATCGTGCCCGAGTTGTTGGGCCTCGACGCGCTTGGAGCCTTCGGCGTCCTCGCGTCCATCGCGGTGGGCATCGTTTCCGGCATCGGCGCCATGGCGCTGCAGAGGCTGGCCTTCTCAGGCCTCAGCCGCCGCGCGCCCACGCCGGCCGCACGCGCCTGAGGCCCTCAGGCCAAATAGAATTGGCGAGCCGTTCCAATATTTGAGACCGTCATCCCGGCGCAGGCCGGGATCCAGCTGTTTTTCCGCGCATGCTGACGCACCAAGCTGGACCCCGGCCTTCGCCGGGGTGACGGCCAGGGGGAGAGCGAGCCGACTTTCTATTAACGGTGGGGCGGCCGGACGCGCCTGAGGCCATCAGGCCGTCACGAAATCGGCGAGCGCGCGCTCCGTACCCTTTGACCAGATGTCGGCGAGGCTCCGGGCGAAGGCTGCGCGGAAGGCGGGTGCCTGGCCCACGTCGCCATAGACGTCCTCCATCGTCAGCCAGGCCAGCGGATCGGCCTTCGCCTGCTGCGCCAGTGCGGTGAGGCGCGGCCAGTTGGGGTCGCCCGCGGTGATGTCCCTGCCCGTCTCGGTCTTGCCCGCGCAATGGCGGCACCAGAGAGCGGATTCGAAGGCGAGCGCATCGACGGAGGCTCCCGCCTTCAGCCTGTCGCGCGCCACGGGCACGATGAATTTCGGCTGGCGGTTGGAGCCGTCGAAGGCAAGGCGCGGAATCGTGTCGCCGATCTTCGGGTTGGAGAAGCGGCGGTGGATCAGATGATAGTAATCCTCCAGCGCCACGCCCGGCACGGGGGGAACGGTGGGCATGATCTCGTCCCGCTCGATCCTGGTGAAGAAGGCGCCGACCAGCGGATGGTTCATCGCATCATGCACGAAATGGATGTCGAGCAGGCTTGCAGGGTAGGCAATCGCCGCATGGCCGCCGTTGAGGATGCGGATCTTCATGAACTCGAAGGGCGTCACGTCCGGCACGAACTGCACGCCCGCCGCTTCCAGCGCGGGGCGGCCGTTGCAGAAACTGTCTTCCAGCACCCACTGGATGAACTCCTCGCAATAGACCGGCCAGTTGTCCTCGATGCCGAAGTCCTCGGAGAGCAGCTTGCGCTCGCGGTCGGTCGTCGCCGGGGTGATGCGGTCCACCATGCCATTGGGGAAGGCCGCGTTCTCCGCGATCCAGTCAGCCAGCCCCTCATCCCACAGCCTCGCGACACCGGCCACGGCGTTCCGCGCCACCACGCCATTGTGGGGGATGTTGTCGCAGGACATGACGGTGAAGGGCCTCACCCCCGCTGCGCGCCGCCGCTTCAGCCCCAGCGCGACGAGGCCGAAGACGGTGCGCGGATCCTCAGGGTTCCGGCCGTCCTCAGCAATCTCGGCGAAATCGGGGTTGAACTGCCCGGTGGCGGGGTCGATGAAATAGCCGCCCTCGGTGACGGTGATGGAGACGATGCGGATCGCGGGGTCTGCAAGGCGCTCGACGATCGCCGCGCGCTCCTCCGGCGGGATGAAACCGACCATGGCGCCAGTGACGCGGGCGCGGCTCACATTCGCCTCCTGCTCCACCACAGTGGTGAGCCAGTCCTGTTCCTTCAGCGCATCATGCATGGCGCGGTCGGCAGGGCGGACGCCGGTGCCGATGATGCCCCAGTCCCGGCTCATGCCCTTGTTGAACAGCGTGTCGAGATAGACGGCCTGGTGCGCGCGGTGGAAGTTTCCCAGCCCGAAATGCAGGATGCCGGGCGAGATCTCGGACGGCTGGTAACTCGGCACGGCGATGCCGGGCTTCAGGCTCGAGAGTGTGGCGCGGGACAGTTTGGTCATGTCAGCTCATCCAGTTTCCGCCGTCGACATTGAATGTCTGGGCAACGATGTAATCGGACTCAGGAGAGGCGAGGAACACGGCACAGCCGGCGAGCTCCTCCGCCTTTCCCATGCGCCCATAGGGCACGGCTTCGCCCACCAGGCGCTTCTTTTCGCCGATGGGCAGATTCTCGTATCTGGCGAAGAGCGCGTCCACCACCGTCCACATCTCCGTGTCGATCACGCCCGGCGCGATGCCGTTGACGTTGATGCCGTGCCGGATCAGCCCCAGCCCCGCCGATTGCGTGATCGAGATGACCGCCGCCTTCGACGCGCAATAGACCGTCACCAGCGCTTCACCGCGGCGGCCCGCCTGGGAGGCAACGTTGATGATCTTGCCGCCCTTGTTGCGCCGCTTCATTGATTCCGCCACCGACTGCAGCGTGAAGATCAGTCCCTTGACGTTGACGCCGAAGACCCGCTCGTAGCTCTGCTCCGTGATCTCGCCCACGGGCGCCATGTCGAAGACGGCGGCGTTGTTGACCAGGATGTCGATGCCGCCGGCACGGCCCTCCACCTCCGCCACGCAGGCGTCGATGGAGGCCTGGCGGGTGACGTCCAGCGCGCAGGCAAAGGACCCGTTGCCGATCCGCGCCGCGGTTTCCTCCGCCTCATGCGCCAGCACGTCCGCCACGCAGACGCGTGCACCCTCCTTCGCATAGGCTTCCGCGATCGCGGCACCGATGCCGCGTGCGCCGCCGGTGATGAGCGCCGTCTTGTCCTTCAGCCGCATCGGGGTCTCCTCAGAGGAATGTCATGGCGCGGTCTGCGAGCGCCATGGTGGGGGCATTGGTGTTGCCCGAGGGCACGAAGGGCATGGCGGAGGCATCGATCACCCGCAGCCCCGCGATGCCGCGCAGGCGAAGCCGTGCGTCCAGCACCGCCATCGCATCGCCGTCCGGTCCCATGCGGCAGGTGCCCACCGGGTGCCAGTTGGTCTTCACCGTGCGGCGGCAATGCGCCCCAAGGTCCTCGTCGCTCGTCACGCCCTTGCCCGGCAGCATCTCATGCGTGATGCGCCACGAGATGGGCTTTTGCGCCAGGATGTCGCGGGCGAAGCGGAGGCCCAGGATTTCCATCCGCAGATCGTCCGGCTCCGCGAGGTAGTTGTTGTCGACCACGGGCTTGTCGAAGGGGTCAGCCGAGCGCAGCCTGACCGTGCCGCGCGATTTCGGCCGCAGCAGGCAGGCATTGACCGTGACGCCGTCCTGCGGGGAAACGCCCTTCACATCTTGATCCAAATAGACGGTCGGGATGCAATACATCTTGAGCGTCGGGCGCCCCACGCCTTCCGGATCCACATAGGCGCAGGCCTCCACGCCCACGCTCGCCACCGGGCCGGAGCGGAACAGCATGTATTGCAGCCCGTTCCACAGCCCGCGCCAGCCCTTGTCCTCGCCGTAATAGCCGAAGTGCCCGTTGGTGGCGGCCACCACCGGCACTTCGTGATGATCCTGCAGGTTCTCGCCCACGCCGGGCAGGTCATGCACCACCTTCACGCCCATGGCGGAGAGATGCGCGGCGGGGCCGATGCCGGAGAGCATCAGGATCTTCGGCGTGTTGTAGCTGCCCGCCGCCATAAGCACCTCAGCCTCGCAGCGGGCCACCTTTTCCACCCCGCCCTTCACATAGGCAACCCCCGTGCAGCGCCCGTTCTCGACGATGACGCGGGAGACGGTGGCCTCCGTCTCGATGGTGAGCTTCGTATCCCCCATCACCTGCGAGAGGAAGGCCTCCACCCCGTTGCAGCGCCGGTTGCGGTGCGTGGTGTATTGCATGGTGCCCACACCCAGTTGCCGCGCGCCGTTGAAATCCGGGTTGTAGGGAACGCCCAACCCTTGAACGCTCAGGACGTAATCCTCCGTGAGCTGACAGATGGCGCCCGTGGCGGAGACATGCAGTGGCCCGTCAACCCCGTGCCATGCGTCATGGAACTGGTGATTGTATTCGAGCGCCCTGAAATGCGGCAGCATGTCCGTGAAGGACCAGCCGCTGTTGCCGCCGAGGAAACGGTCCCAATTGTCATAGTCCTCTTGCTGGCCGCGCGTGTAGACCATGGCATTGACGGAAGACCCGCCGCCGAGGATCGCCGCCTGGCCCACGGCGGGCGCCCTGCCGTTCAGGTGCGTCTGCGGCACCGGCTGGTGCATCTCCACGATCGGGCTGCCGCGGATGCCCTTCATCCAGGCCGCAGGCATGGGAAGATAGAAGGCGGAGAGCCCGGACGCGCGGGCGGGCCCCCGCTCGAGGAGCAGCACGCGCGCGCCCCTGTCCTTCACCAGCCGCCAGGCGGCGACGCAAGCCGCCGAACCGCCGCCGACGAGGATGTAATCGTAGCCGCTCACGCCCGGATGACCTTGCCGCCCGCGTCGAAGCGGTGAATGCGCTGTTCCTGCGGGCGGAGCGCCACCATCTCCCCGGGCCTGCCCGTGAAATCGCCCGAGGCGCGCACCACCAGCTTCTCGCCCGTGGTCAGATCCACATGCAGGAAGGTGTCCGCGCCCAGATGCTCCGTGAGGAGGATGCGCCCGGACCATAGCCCCGCGCCCGGCGTGAGGTCGATGTGCTCCGGCCTGATGCCGATGGTCGCCGCCCCCCGCCGCGCCGCACTGTCGCCGCTGAGGAAATTCATCTTGGGCGAGCCGATGAAGCCCGCCACGAACAGCGTGTCCGGAGCGTTGTAGAGCTCGAGCGGCGAGCCCACCTGCTCGATGTTGCCCCTGTTCAGCACCACGATGCGGTCGGCCATGGTCATGGCCTCCACCTGGTCATGCGTCACGTAGATCATCGTGGCGCCCATGTCCTGGTGCAGCTGCATAATCTCGACGCGCATGTTGACGCGCAGCGCCGCGTCGAGGTTGGAGAGCGGCTCGTCGAACAGGAAGGCCTTGGGCTCACGCACGATGGCCCGGCCGATCGCCACGCGCTGGCGTTGCCCGCCGGAAAGCTGGCCGGGCTTGCGGTCCAGATAGTCGGTGAGGTTCAAGGTCGCCGCGGCCTTCCGCACGCGCTTCTCGATCTCGTCCGCCGCCATGCCCGCCATCTTGAGCGGAAAGGCGATGTTGTTCCTGACGCTCATGTGCGGGTAGAGCGCATAGGACTGGAACACCATGGAAAGCCCGCGCCTGGCGGGCGGCACATCGGTCACGTCCTGGCCGTCGATCAGGATCGTGCCAGCGCTCAGGTCCTCGAGCCCGGCGATGAGCCTGAGCAGGGTGGACTTGCCGCAGCCCGAAGGCCCGACGAAGACCACGAACTCCCCCTCGCCGATGTCGAGCGACGCGTTGGGGATGACCGTCACGTCGCCGAAACTCTTGCTGACGTTCCTGAGGGTGATCCTGCCCATTACTTGACTGCTCCGAAGGTGAGGCCGCGCACCAACTGGCGCTGTGCGAGAATGCCGAGAAGGAGGATGGGGGCGATCGCCATGAGGGACGCCGCCGAAAGCTTCGCCCAGAACAGCCCCTCGGGCGAGGAGAAGGAGGCGATGAACTGCGTGAGCGGCCCGGCCTTCACCGCCGTGAGGTTGATGGACCAGAAGGCCTCGTTCCAGGCAAGTATGGTGCAGAGAAGGGCGGTCGACGCGATGCCGGGTGCGGAGAGCGGCATGAGGATCCGGAACACCTGCTGGCGCGGCGCGGCGCCGTCCATGCGCGCCGCCTCGAAGATCTCGGCCGGGATTTCCTTGAAGAAGGAATAGAGCATCCACACGCCGATCGGCAGGTTGATGAGCGTGTAGATGGCGACGAGGCCCAGCCGCGTGTCGAGAAGGCCCAGGTTCTTGAAGATCAGGTACATGGGCACCAACACGCCCACCGCCGGCATCATCTTGGTGGAGAGCATCCACAGCAGCAGATCCGGCGTCTTCTTCGTCGGGAAGAAGGCGGAGACATAGGCGGCGGGGATCGCCAGGGCCAACACGATGGCCGTGGAGCCGAGCGACACCACGATCGAGTTCAGCATGTGCCGGAAATAATCGGCGCGCGCCTGCACGGCCGCGAAATTCTCCAGCGTCGGCTCGAAGAACAGCTTGGGCGGTGTGGCCACCGCGTCGATCTCGTGCTTGAAGGCGGCGAGCGCCATCCAGAAGATCGGGAAGAACATGATGAGTGCGGCACCCCAGCCGAGCACGGCGACATAGAGGGGGGCGCGCTTTTCGGAACCGGTCATTCGCGCATGGTCCTTCCGATGGTGCGGATCAGGAAGATCGCCACGATGTTGGCGATCAGCACCGCGAAGAGGCCGGCCGCGGAGGCGCCGCCGACGTCGAATTCGAGCAGGCCCTTCATGTAGACGAAGAAGGGCAGGTTCATGGAGGCCTGGCCCGGCCCGCCATTGGTGGTGACGAGTATCTCCGCGAAGACCTGCAGGAGGAAGATCGTCTCGATCATCACCACCACGGCGATGGCGCGGCCGAGGTGCGGCAGCGTGATATGCCAGAAGACACGCAAGGGATTGGCACCGTCCATGCGCGCCGCCTCGATCAGGTCGCGCGGCAGGGACTGGATGGCGGTGAGCAGGATCAGCGCCGCGAAGGGGATCCACTGCCAGGACACGATCATGATGATGCCGGCGAGGGGATAATTGTTGAACCAGTCGATGACGCCGAGGCCGGTCCAGTTGCCGATGAAGGCGAAGAGGCCGTTCACCGGATGCATGAGCAGGTTCTTCCAGATCAGCGCCGAGACGGTGGGCATCACGAAGAAGGGCGCGATGATGAGGAGGCGCGCCACGTTGCGGCCGGGGAAGTTCTGGTCGAACAGCACCGCGAAGAGCACGCCCAGCACCGTGCTGATGACCAGCACCGCGCCCACCAGCAGGATGGTGTTCCACAACACCAGCGGCAGGTTCGGGTTGTTGATCAGGAATTTGAAGTTATTCAGGCCGTTGAAGCCGTAGTTCTCGGGCTGGAGCAGCTTGTAGCGCTGCAGCGAGAACCAGATCGTCATGGCCAGCGGCACGATCATCCAGACCAGCAGCAGCGCCACGGAAGGGCCCAGGAAGGGCCAGCGTGCGATGGTCTTTGCCGATTTCGCCTGCGCCATGAAAACCATACTCGGAAAAGACCGTGAGGGAGAGGCTCTCCCCCTTCATCGCGAAGGAGGAGAGCGCGTCGTCGTTCGTCTTACTTGATGTAGCCGGCTTCGGTCATCGTCTGCAGCGTCGCGGCCTGGGCGGCGGCGAGCGCCTCGTCAGCCGTCTTCTGGCCCGCGAGTGCGGCGGCGATTTCCTGGCCCACCGCCGTGCCGATGCCCTGGAACTCGGGGATCGCCACGAACTGCACGCCCGTATAGGGAACGGGGTTCACGGTCGGCTTGGACGGGTTGGTCACCTCGATGGCGGTCAGCACCGTCTTGGCGAAGGGGGCTGCGGCGATGTACTCGGCGGTCTCATAGGTGGACTTGCGCGTTCCGGGAGGAGCGGCAACCCAGCCCTCGGTCGTGCCGACGAGCTTCACATAGTCCTTGGAGGTCGCCCAGGCGAGGAAGCTCTTCGCGGCATCGGCCTTGCTGGAAGAGGACGGAATGCCGAGGGCCCAGGCCCAGGACCAGCCCGAGGCGTTCGGGTTCTTGTCGGAGACGGGAGAGGCCGTGAAGGCGGTCTTGTCCGCCACCTGGCTTTCCTTCGGATTGTAGATGTAGCCCGCCGCCGAGGTGGCGTCGATCCACATGGCGCACTTGCCGGTGGCGAAGAGCGCGCGGTTCTCGTTGTGGCCGTTGGCGGAGGCGCCGGGCGGGCCGTACTTGGTCATGACGTCGAGGTACCAGGCGAGCGATTCCTTCCACTCGGGGCTCTCCAGCATCGGCTTCCAGTCCATGCCGAACCACTGCCCGCCCATGCCGTTCACCAGCGTGGTGAAGAAGGCCATGTTCTCGCCCCAGCCCGGCTTGCCGCGCAGGCAGATTCCGTAGACGCCGTTCTCCTTGTCGGTGAGCTTCGCGGCATATTCGGTGATCTGCGCGAAGGTGGGCTTCTCCGGCATGGTGATGCCGGCCTTCTCGAACAGGTCCTTGCGGTAGAAGGTGAAGGAGCTCTCGGCATAGAAGGGCACGGCATAGAGCTTGCCGTCCACCGACAGCGCATCCTTCACCTGCGGGATGATGTCGCCGTAGTCATAGGCGTCGCCCAGGTCGTCGAGCGAGACGAGCCAGCCCTGCTTGCCCCAGAGCGGGGTTTCATAGGCGCCGATGGTGATGATGTCGAACTGGCCGCCCTTGGTGGCGATGTCGGTCGTCACCTTCTGGCGCAGCACGTTTTCTTCCAGAACCGTCCAGTTCAGCTTGTGGCCGGTCGCCTTCTCCCACTCCGGCGACAGCTTCTGCATGATGATCATGTCGGAGTTGTTGACCGTGGCGATGGTCAGCTCCTCGGCCAGGGCGGTCGAGGCGGCGGCGGCAACCGCAACGGCGCCCAGAATGCCCGACAACAGAGACTTCATGTAGTCCTCCCATGGAATTGAGCAATTATTTGCTCATGAGGGGAGCGTATATTCGCATTTTGGCACGGTCAAGGTTCAAGTGGACGGAACCAGCATACCGCAGCGCGGCGACGTCATGATGCGCTGCAATATTGTAGAATATGGCTGATTTCACGCTTCGCACGACTGACCGCAACCAGTGTTGGGGGTCTTGATATGCATAGGCTTTGAGCATTTGCCCGATAACATCGGGCGGAATTGAGCAAATATTCCGGGATGGGCACAGCATGGGCAGGGCCCAACAGGCTCGCGATGGCTTCCTGTCCCGGTAGTTACCCGGATGAAAATTTTGCAGTTAGTTCAGCCTTTGTTCCCATGTTCTTGCAAACGTTTGCAGAAACATCCGGCACGATCTAAAGTTGATTAATCTGATTTACCAAGGGTAAATCACTGTAAATCCTCGCGTTTCTGAAGCGGAGGGAATTTGGTTGTATTTTCAAGATCCGCAATCCTTTGCAAGACCTTTGTTGCGTTCCTTGTCCGTTCTTTGCAATCACACCTGTCATTCTGCTTGAGGAGAACGAACCAGCTATAACCTTGAAGTGTACAATTTCTGGTTAGGCCTCAGAGAAGCGGGCTCAGCAGGCGCATGACGGAGAGGAGCAGCCTCTCGCCGATCGGGCGCTTGGGCCAGGGGTGGTGCATCACCGGGGTTGCCGCGCGCAGGTAGTCCTCCTGCAGCGCCCGGACCGCACCGGCGAAGCCCTCGTCGAACACGAGCAGCGTCACCTCGTAATTCAGCCACAGGCTCCGCATGTCGAAATTGGCCGTTCCGAACATGGCCATTGTCCCGTCCACCGTGATGGACTTGGTATGGAGCAGACCGCCGCCGAACTCGCGGATTTCACCGCCGAGCTCCAGCACCTCGTCGAAGAAGGAACGGCTGGCGTAGCGCACCAGCAGGGAATCGATCTTCCCCGGGACAACCACGGTGACCTTGACGCCGCGCGCCGCCGCCCCGCGCAGCGCCATGACCAGCGCGTCCTCCGGCACGAAATAGGGCGTCGTCAGCACGAGTTCGCGCCGCGCCGCGTTGATGAGCGCCAGCATGATCTGGAGCAGCCCGTCGCCCGACTCGCCCGGCCCCGAGGAGATGACCTGCACCGGGGCCGTGCCCGCCGCCGGCGGCAGGGCGAGGCCGGTGGCAGCGAGCACGGTTTCCAGGCTGTCGCCCTGCTCGGCCACCCAGTCGCTGATCATGACCGCCGCCAGGATCGCGGCCGCCGGGCCCTCGATGCGGGCCATGGCGTCAACCCATTGGCCCACCCCGGCCTCCTGCTTGAAGAAGCGGGGGTCCACCATGTTCATGCTGCCGGTCCAGGCGGTCTGGCCGTCGATCACCACGATCTTGCGGTGAAGCCGCAAGTCGGTGCGTCCGGCAAGCCCGCGCAGCAGGCCCACGGGAAGTGCTGCGCGAAGCTCCACGCCGGCGGCGCGCAGCCTGTCGGGCTGCCCGCTCTTCCACCAGCGTCCCGCCCCCATCGCATCGACGAGGACGAGGCACCTCACCCCCCGGCCCGCCGCGCGCAGCAGCGCCTCCACGACGGCCTCGGTGAGGCCGCCTTCGTTCCAGATGTAGAATTCGGCCAGCACGCTGCGCCGCGCCGTGTCGATATCGGCCGCGATGAGGCGCAGGATCTCCAGCGTGTCGGAATGGAGCGCCATGCGGTTGCCGCCGACGGCGGGAATATCGAAGAAGCTTGCCGCCGCGCGCTGCAGCGCGGTGGCGGCGCCATCCTCCGCCGCGCCGGGGGCCGGGGCCGTTTCGAGCAGCTGCGCTCCGGCGATCTGCCGGAAGTCCACCCGGGTGCTGGCAAGACGCCGGGCCCGGCTGCGCGGAATTCTCCGCTCACCGATGAGGAAATAGGCGGCAGCGCCCACATAAGGCAGCGTGACCGCCAGGAACAGCCAGGCCAGCACCACCCCGCGCGCCGGCCGCCGCAGGAGCACGCGGACGACGACGCCCAGCATCAGCCCCGCATGAAGGGCAATCAGGAGAAAGGAAACCATCGCCGCAGCTAACGGGAGCGCGGCGCGCCTGACAAGCCGCAGAATCACAGGAGGCCCGGGCCGCCGCCGGGGTCAAAGCCCGCGCGCGTCGAGCCAGATGCGCAGCCTGGCCATCTCGGCCTCGCCGAAGCCTTGCGGGCGGGTCAGCGCATGCCAGCCCTCCGCATAGTCCTGGGCGGCATAGACATGGCCCCGGCCCTTCGGGACGCCCGTGGCGGTGATGATGTCGAAGACGAGCTGGATGAAGCTGATGCCGGGCATCCAGATGAAGCCCGGAGAGACATCCGGCCCGCGCGGCGCCTTCATCCAGTCCGGCTGGCGCCGCCACATGTCCGTCTCGAAGAACACGATGGGGTCTGACGGGTACTGCAGGTAAAGCACCCTGACCGGCCCCCAGCCGCCCTGACGGAGCTGGGCCTGGTCATCCGCCGTGAAGAATCGGAACACGGAGGGATGGCGGGCGGCGGGCAGCCAGGCGGGCGAGCCCTGGGCGCGCGTCGCGGTCACCTGCGGCCAGGTCCGGCTGGCGAAGGGCGGGCCGACCCAGAACGCCCCCTCGAAGGGATCGCCGAGCACCCCATAGGCATCGCTCGCGAGGTCGGAGTTGAGCGATCCGAGGCTGAGGCCGAACAGGAAGAGGCGCGGCCTTGCCTGGGGCGGCAGCGAGCGCCAATGGCCGTAGACGGCCTCGAACACGGCGTCGGCCGTCTCCTCCCCATATTCGGGTTCGACCAGAAGGGAGAGCCAGCTCGGCAAATAGGAATACTGCACCGAGACCGACGCCACGTCGCCCCCATGCATGACCTCCAGCGGGAGGATGGCCGCGGGATCCACCCAGCCGGTGCCGGTGGGGGTGGCGATCACCAGCAGGGCGCGCTCGAAGGCGCCGGTGCGCTGCAGTTCGGCCAGCGCCAGCGCGGCCCGCTCCGCGGCCGTTTCGGCCGAATTGACCCCGACATAGATGCGGAGAGGCTCCATCGTCGGGCCGGCGCGGAACGACCCGATGTCCTGGGCGCTGGGCGCGGACAGGACATGTTGGCGCCCCTCCCGCCCCAATCCTTCCCAGGCCAGGAGGGACGCGGCGCTGCCGGTCCTCAGCGGGGCGGACGGGCGTTCCTCATCCGCCGGGATGAGGGCATCGACGGTGCGGTAGGCGGAATCAAGGCCGCGCAGCAGCGCGTCGAGCAGGAAGCCGTTGCCTACCGCCCAGAAGCTCCACGCCGCGAGGACCGAGGCGAGCAGGAATGCGGCGCGGGGCGGAAGCAGGCGGCGCAGCGGAGCATCGTAGAGATCGCGCAGCGCCCCGAAGAACCGCCCGAGGGCCAGGAGCACCACGAACAGCCCCAGCCCGGCCGCCAGCAGCGTCACGGGCCGCACCGTCTCGGCCGGGGGAAGGCCGAGCGCCTGATGGACCTCGTTCTGCCAGCCGCGCGCCAGCACCGCCCCCGCTACGGCGATGAGGGCCGCGGCCAGTGCCGCCGCCCATCTGACGCGGCTGAGCAGCATGGCCCGCGCGGCGGGAAGGCCCAGCCACGTCCAGAGCGCCACACCGCCCGCGGCCAGCGCGTAGCCGACCGTGAAGGCCAGCCCCGCGATGGCGCCCTGCATCAACCCATCGCGGGGAATGAGGCTGGGGGTGAGGGCCGCCAGCCAGAACAGCGCCCCGGCCAGAAGCCCCGCAGCCGACGGCGGCGCCCAGAAGCGGTGGACGAGGGAGACGGCGAACTTGTTCATGACCGGGCCTGGTTCCTCACGCGATGTGCGCCGCCTCGACGATGTTGGACAGGCGCTCCATGTCGAGGATCTTCACTTCGCGATAGCCCAGCGCGCAGATGCCCTGCTCCACCAGCTCGCCCAGAAGATTGTAGACCGTGGAGCGCGACATGTTGCTGGCGGTCGCCAGCTCCTCCTGGGTCATCGGGATGCTGACCGGCGAGGGCGGCAGATAGTTCATCAGCCTGCCCCCGAAGGTGAGCAGGCGCGAACACAGCCTGAGGCGCGGATCGACGATGAGCAGGTCCACGGGGTGAAGCGCGTATTCCTCCACGTTCCAGGCCATGAGGTTGAAGAACACCCAGCACAGCGAGGGGTCCGCCTTGAGAAGCTCCGCGATCTGGGCCTGCGATATGGCGAGAAGCTCCGTGGGCCGCCTGGCCGAAACCGACATGATGCGCGGACGGCGGCCCAGGGCTGCGGGCTCACCGAACCAGCGGCCCGGAAACATCGCATGCGCGTTGATCACGCCCTGGACGGGATGGGCCAGCGTGATCACCGCGCAGCCGGACACGATGCAGTAGAGTTCGCTTCCCGAATCTTCGATGTCGAACAGTGTGCGCCCCTTCGGCAGGCTCACGAGACGCATCCGGGCGCAGATTGCATCCTGGACGCGCCGCTCGTGCTGGCTCAGCCACCGGCTGTTTCGCGCAATTGCGACCGCTTCATCCATTTGCATATTTTTGCTGCGCCCCCGCCCAATTTCTTACCACAAAGCAATTGATCGGCCGGACTTCAGATTATGTCAACAATGCTGACGCCGCACGGCGGCGAAGGGACGGTTTGCATTTGGCTTCGCACCCCCGAAGCCGGACGCTCTTGCTTTGTTGAAAGCAAGCGGCGCGGGAGAGGCTTGTGCGGCCGTAAATTCCAAATTTGGAACGAGGAACACTCACCATGACGGACAAGACCCGCGACCCTCGCGGCCTGGCGAAAGGGATGACGCTGCTTGCAGCCTGCATGCTGGCGCTCGGTCTGACGCTGCCGGCCGATGCCCGCGCCGAGACCAAGAAGCCCAACATCCTGGTGATCTGGGGCGACGACATCGGCGGCTTCAACATCAGCGCCTATAATCGCGGCATGATGGGCTACCGCACGCCCAACATCGACTCGATCGCCGAGCAGGGCGCGCTGTTCACCGACTGGTATGGCCAGCAGAGCTGCACCGCCGGCCGCGCCGCCTTCGTGACCGGCCAGTCGCCGATCCGCTCCGGCCTCACCAAGGTGGGCCTGCCGGGCGCGCCGGAAGGCATGAAGACGGAAGACCCGACGATCGCGACGCTGCTCAAGGAGCAGGGCTACGTCACCGGCCAGTTCGGCAAGAACCACCTGGGCGACCGCGACGAGATGCTGCCGACCAACAACGGCTTCGACGAATTCTTCGGCAATCTCTACCACCTCAACGCCGAGGAGGAGCCGGAGAACCCGGACTATCCGAAGGACCCCGAATTCAAGAAGAACTTCGGCCCGCGCGGCGTGATCCACTCCTTCGCGCAGGCCGACGGCACGCAGAAGATCGAGGACACGGGCCCACTCACCCGCAAGCGCATGGAAACCATCGACGAGGAAGTGACCGCCAAGGCGCTGGCCTTCATCGAAAAGGCCCACAAGGACGGCAAGCCCTTCTTCGTGTGGTGGAACTCGACCCGCATGCACGTCTTCACCCATCTGAAGGCGGAATCGGAAGGCAAGACCGGCCTCGGCATATATGCCGACGGCATGGTGGAGCATGACGGCCATGTGGGCCAGGTGCTGGGCAAGGTGCGGGAACTCGGCATCGAGGACAACACCATCGTCATGTATTCGACCGACAATGGCGCGGAGACCTTCACCTGGCCGGACGGCGGCACCACCATGTTCCGCGGCGAGAAGAACACCAACTGGGAAGGCGGCTACCGCGTGCCGACCCTCATCAAGTGGCCCGGCACGATCAAGCCCGGCACGGTGATCAACGAGATCGGCGCGCATGAGGACATGCTGTCGACGCTGGTGTCGGCCGCCGGCAACCCCAACGCCAAGGACGAACTGCTCAAGGGCAAGAAGATCGGCGCCCGCGAGTACAAGGTCCATCTCGACGGCTATGACCTCGGCCCCGCCCTCAAGGGGGAAGCCGAGTGGCCCCGCAAGGAGTTCATCTACTGGACGGACGACGGCAGCGTGGCCGCACTGCGCTATGGCCCCTGGAAGATCACCTTCCTGGAGCAGAAGGGCGAGGGCCTGCGCGTGTGGCAGGAGCCCTTCACCGAACTGCGCGCGCCGCTGATCACCAACCTGCTGATGGACCCCTTCGAGCGGGCCGAGCATGAGCACGCCATGGGCTATCAGCGCTGGTACATGGACCGCATGTTCCTGATCGCGCCGGCGGGCGCCTATGTGGCCAGGTGGCTGCAGAGCTTCAAGGAGTTCCCGCCGCGCCAGAAGCCCGGCAGCTTCAGCCTCGACCGCGTGATGGAGACGGTCTCGCAGAGCGCCAAGAACTGAGCTGACGACGCCCGGGCACCGGAGTGGCTTGACAGAGCTCTCCGGTGCCCTTCTTGTTTCCCGTGCAACAGCTTGGAAGATGCAATGCCCAGACTCCGTTTCCGATGGTTCCTGGCAGCGGTGGTTTCGGCTCTTCTCGCCACGCCGGCACTTGCCGAAGACCCCCACGCATCGGGATATGCCGGAAGCGCCGTCTGCGCGGAATGCCACGCGGCCGAGGCCGAGGCATGGAAGACCTCGGATCACGCCTGGGCGCTGAAGGAACCGGATGCCCGCTCCATGCTGGGCGACTTCAACGATGCGCGTTTCACCCACAAGGGCGCGACGAGCCGCTTCTTCACCCGGGACGGCACGTATTTCGTCGCAACCGAAGGCGCTTCGGGAAAGCCCGAAACATTCGAGATCCGCTATGCGGTGGGCCACCGGCCGCTGCAGCAATATCTGGTGGAGACCACCAACGGGCGCTTGCAGGTTCTGGACATCGCCTGGGATGTGGCGGGGAAGAAATGGTTTCACCTCTACCCCAATCAGGACGCCCCGCCCGGCAACGGCATGCACTGGACCGGCCCCTACAAGAACTGGCAGGCGCGCTGCGCCACCTGCCACCAGACGGGCTTCGACAAGGGCTATGACTTCGCCGCCCGCACCTACAGGAGCCACTGGTCCGAGCTGACGGTGGGCTGCGAAGCCTGCCACGGACCGGCCAGGGACCATGTGGACCAGGCGCGGAACCCGGCCGGGAAGCCGCAACAAAGCCTGATGCCGAAACTGGGCGCGGGGCAGCAGGAGAATGAACTCAACGTCTGCGGCCCCTGCCACGCACGCCGGGAGGCCTTCTCCCAGATACAGCCGCCGGCGGGTGCCCCCTTCGACGATCACTATGCCCTGTCGCTGCTGACACCCGACCTCTATTTCGGCGATGGCCAGCAGAATGCCGAGGTGTTCATCCTCGGCTCCTTCCTGCAGTCGAAGATGAAGGCGAAGGGTGTCACCTGCTCCAACTGCCACGAGGCGCATGCGGGCAAGCTCCTCGCGGAGGGCAACGCCATCTGCACCCAGTGCCACGGTGAAGCGGGGCGCAGCGAGTTTCCTTCGCTTAAGAAGGCGGACTACGACACGCCCGACCACCACCGCCACGAGGCGGGCAGCGAGGCCGCGCAATGCGTGACCTGCCACATGCCCGAGCGCAGCTACATGCAGATCGACCCGCGCCGCGACCATTTCTTCCGGCGGCCCGACCCGCTGCAGTCACAGGCGGCCGGGGCACCGGACGTCTGCACCGGCTGCCACACGGAGGAGACCCCGGCCTGGGCTGCCGAAAGGATCGCGGAATGGTTCCCGAAGTCGGACCGTTCCTGGCAGGACCGCGGCGCCCTGATCGCCTTCGGCGCCGGCGACCGGGGTGAGGCCACCGCTGCCGCCCTCGCCAGCTTCATCCGCAATCGCGAGACGCCCGCCATCGCGCGGGGCTCGGCGCTGCGCGCCACGGCGGGCAGCGGGCTGCTCACCCCCGGGGATGCGGAAACCCTCCTCCGGGATGAGGATGCGCTGGTGCGGGCGGCGGCGGTTGCCGCCATCCGCCACCTGCCGCCAGCCGAACGCGCCCGGCTGCTGATGCCGCTTCTGGCCGATCCGGTGCGCAGCGTGCGGCAGACGGCGGCGATCGAGATCGCCGGGGCTGGCGTTGCCGCCCTTCCCGCCGCGGACGATGCGCGTTTCCGCGACGGGCTGCGGAGCTTCCTCGACACGCGGCTGGCCAATGCCGACACGCCGGAAAGCCATGTCGCCATCGGCGGCATGGCGCTGAGCCGCAGGCAATGGAAGGAAGCGGAGGCGGCCTTCGCCACCGCGGCGGAAATGGACCCCCAGCTGTTCGAGGCCTCGCTCATGCTGGCGCAGATCCGTGAGGCGCGCGGCGATGCCGAGGGCGCCGAGACGGCGCTTGCAACCGCCATCACGGCCTCGCCCGGCAACATCGAACTGCTGATCGCGCGCGCTGGCCTCGAGGCGCGGCGCGGCCGCGGCGAGGACGCGCTGGGCTGGTACCGTCGCGCCCTGGCGCTCGATCAGAACCGGGCCGATGTCTGGCTGGGCATGGGCATCGCCGCGGTCTATGGCGGCAAGCCGGAGCTGGCCCTCGATTATGCCGCGAAGGCGGAGGCCCTCGACCCCCGCAACCCCGAGGCACCCCTGGTGCAGGCCATGGCGCACGGCGTTCTCGGCAAGCGCGAGGAGGCGCGCAAGGCCGCCGACCGTGCCCGGACGCTGGCACCCGGCCTGCAGCTGCCGGAGGAGCTGGAACGGCTGTTGTCCCAGCCTTGAACAGAGAAACGGGCCGTCACATGGGGTCGGCGAGTATGTCCGGCATTTGAAGCCGTCATTCCGGCGAAGGCCGGAATCCAGCTGTCTTTCCGCGTGGTACACGCCCCGGCTGGCTCCCGGCCTTCGCCGGGGTGACGGTATATGGGGAGCCGACCGTCCGGTGCTCTCAGCCGCCGGACCGTTGCGTGGCGGCTCCCACCGCCAGCCTCACCTGCTCCCAGCGCGGGTCGCCATGGAGCGGGTCGAGGTCTGAATCGGCGAGGATCCACTCCTTCATCTCGTCATTGCTAAGGGGGAGCAGCGCCTCCACCAGGCTGAAGGCCTCGTCCAGGTGGCCGCTCACACTGTGGTAGCAGAGGATGTTGTAGCGTGTCAGATAGTCGTCGGGCGAGATGGCGAGCGCCGTTTTCGCCCATTGCGCGGCTCGGCCCGACTGCCCGAGCTTGGCAAGCGCCGTGGCCATGAAATAGGCGGGGCGGGGATTTTCGGGATTGCGTGCAAAGGCGCGCTCGGCACGCTCGACGCCGCGCAGCGCCGCGCGCACCGCCTCCTCCTCACGGCCCATCGAGGCATAGACCTGGTTGAGCAGGATGAGGGCCTGGTAATCATCCGGCCTGATCTCTGCCGCGCGCTCCCAGTGAAGGGCGGTGCGGTCGAGCTTGCCCTGCGCATAGCAGGAGCGCCCGTAGAAATAATGGACCTCGAAGAGATCGGCCCCACCGGCAAGGGCCACGGCGAATTCCGCCTCCGCCTCCGCATAGCGGTGCGCGATCGACAGCGCCAGCCCGCGCGAGGCGCGGGCCTCCACCAGCCCCGGCTCGAGGGCCAGCGCCTTGCCGCTGTTCTCCAGCACACTGAGGACGACGTCCTCGCTGTAGTCCATGTAGAGGAAGGCGTCGCAGTCGGCGAGGCCGGCATAGGCCCGGGCATAGAGCGGATCGAGTTCGATGGCCTTGGCGAACATGCGCCGGGCCATCAGGAAATAGGTCCGGGAGCCGCGGTGAAAATAGTCCCGCCCGCGCAGGACGTAGGTATAGGCCTCGACATTGGCGGTGGGCGCCTGTTCGATCGCCCTGCGCTCACGCGGGAGGAGCTTCACCTTCAGTTGCTCGACGATGGACCTGGTGATCTCGTCCTGAAGCGCGAAGATGTCGGTGAGGTCGCGGTCATAACGGTCGGCCCAGACCTGCCCGCCGCTCGCTCCCTCGGTGAGCTGCGCGGTGATCCGCACCCGGCCGCCCGCCTTGCGCACGCTGCCGTGCAGCAGGTAGCCGACGCCCAGTTCGCCCGCGATCCGTTCCATGTCCGCGGGCTTGCCCTTGTGGCGGAACACGGCATTTCGGCTCAGCACGAAGAGTTCCGAAACATTCGAGAGATCGGTGATGAGGTCCTCGGTGATGCCGTCGGAAAAATATTCCTGCTGCGGATCACCGCTCATGTTGGTGAAGGGAAGCACGGCGAGCGACGGGCGCTCGCCGCCCGCATGGCGCCCGGCGGCGGGGGCGGCCTCGCGCGGGCGCGGCGCCGGGGAGGCGCACTCGATCATGAACACGTGGAGCGGCTTCTCGATGTTGCGCACCGCCCTTTCGCCCAGGTCGCGGAAGCCGATGTCGAGCCTGGTTCCGATCTGGAACCGGATGCCCGCCGAACATACGCTGCCGCCCGGCGCTGCAAAGGCCACCATGCGGGCGGCGAGGTTCACGTCGTCGCCGAAGACGTCGTCGTCCTTCACCAGCACGTCGCCCAGGTTGATGCCGATGCGGAACAGGATGTGACGGTCCTGCGGCAAGCCCGCGTTGCGCTCCGCCATGCCCTGCTGGATGTCGCGGGCGCAGGCGGCCGCCTCGAGCGCGCTGGCGAACTCGGCGAGGAAACCGCCGCCCATGGTCTTGAAGATGCGTCCGTCATGGCGCGTCACCGCCGGGCCGATGAGTTCGGCGCGGTGCTGCTGAAGGGACGTCAGCGTGGCCTCCTCATTGGCGTCCATGAGGCGGTTGAACCCAACCACCTCTGCCGCCATGATTGCAGCGAGCCGGCGCTTCACCCGCTCCTCGCGCAACATTTTCCAACTCCTGGCAGAAGATCGACAACTATGTGATTTTGCGGCGGAAAATGCAACGAATTCCGGATGGAAGGTGTTGCTGCGAGGCAAGGTACTGATCTAAGCAGGCAGGAAAGGGGAGATCATCATGGCGCACGCGGACATCGGCAGGGTGAAGCTCGGAACGACGGGCCTCTCGGTGAGCAGGCTGTGCTTCGGCCTGGCGCCCCTGGGCGACATGCCGGACACTTATGGATACGGCGTGAGCGAGGCGCAGGCCCGCCGGACGGTACACGCCATTTTCGACAGCGAGGTGAACTTCCTCGACACGTCACGGAATTACGGCATGGGCCGGAGCGAGGCGCGGGTGGGAGAGGTGATCGCCGAGCGCGGCGGGCTTCCCCCCGGCTTCGTCATCTCCTCCAAGCTCGACCGCGATTTCGAGACGAACCGCTTCGATGGCGCGCGCGCCCGCCGGTCGCTCGAGGACAGCCTCAGGGCGCTCAAGGTGGACCGCATCCAGCTGCTGCACCTGCATGACCCCGAATATGCCGCCGATCTCTCCGAGGTCACGGGCCCGGGCGGCGCGCTGAGCGAGCTGTTCCGGATGAAGGAGGAAGGCCTGGTCGATGCCGTGGGGCTTGCCGCCGGCCGGGCGAGCCTGATGATGCCGCTGATGCGGGACTGGGATTTCGACGCCATCATCACGCACAACCGCTTCACGCTGGTGAACCGCAACGCGGCCGAGATGATGGACCTTGCAGAGGCGCGCGGCATGGCCGTGCTCAACGCCGCGCCCTATGCGGGCGGCGTCTTCGCCAAGGGCAGCGCGGCGCACCGGCGCTATGTGTACCAGCCGGCCACGGCGGAGACGCTGGCGCCCGTCGCCCGGATCGAGGAGATCTGCGCGCGCCATGGCATTCCGCCGGGGGCGGCCGCCCTCCAGTTCTCCATGCGCGACCCGCGCGTGGCCTCCACCATCGTCGGCATCAGCAAGCCGGAACGGGTGGCCCAGACCATCGCCTGGGCGCGCCACCCCATCCCCGAGGCCGCCTGGCAGGAGCTCTACGCCCTTCCCTTCGTGACGGACGATCCGGAGGCGATGCGGGTCTACACGCCGGGGTGAGGACCTGATCCATGTGCAACCTGTACAGCCTCACCAAGGGCCAGGCCGCCATCCTCCAGATGGCCAGCGCCATGGTGGACCGTACGGGCAACCTGCCGCCGCTTCCCGGCATCTACCCCGATTACCGGGCGCCCATCGTGCGCAGCGGCAAGGATGGCCGCGAGCTTGCCTATGCCCGCTGGGGCATGCCCTCCCCCGCCTTCGCGCTGGAGGGCCGCCGGACGGACCCCGGCGTCACCAATGTGCGCAACGCGGCGTCGCCGCACTGGCGGCGCTGGCTGTCACCCGAACATCGCCGCCTCGTTCCCTTCACCAGCTTTTCCGAGTCCGAGACGCTGCCGGACGGCCGGAAGCAGCCCTTATGGTTCGCTTTCGGCGAGGAGAGGCCCATCGCCTTCTTCGCCGGCATCTGGACGCGCTGGACATCGGTGCGAAAGCTTAAGGAGGGCGAGACCACCAACGATCTCTTCGCCTTCCTGACGACGGCGGCCAACGCCGAGGTGGGCGCCATCCACCCGAAGGCGATGCCGGTGATCCTGACGCGCCCAGAGGAGCTGGAAACATGGCTTGAAGCGCCGGTGGAGGACGCGCTGCGGCTGCAGCGCCCACTGGCCGACGGCCTGCTGAAGGTCGTGGCGCGCGGGGCCAAGCAGGACGGCTAGCGCGCGTTCCGACCAGGTGGAATCACCTGGTCGAAAAGAACTCGCGCCAGATCAATTGTTTGAGCATGATCCGCCCTGCCCTTCCCTCACATGATGGCCGCGGGCCGGCCCAGCACGGAGGTGATCGGCCGCTGGATCTGGTCGAGCAGAAGGTCGGTGTTCTGCTCCTCCGCCAGGGACATCTGCAGGAGGCGGCTCACCTCGGGCAGGCGCAGCTGGTTCGCGAGGCTGCGCGCGGTGATGTAGCCCGCGATCTCGTAATGCTCGATCTTGTGCGCCGCCGCGATCAGGTTGAGGTCCGCGGCATGGGCCTCACGCTTCCGGTTCGCGCCGATGACCTCCTCGCCCTCCTCGATGAGGCCCATCATGCCCCGGCAGGGCTTGGGCCGCGCGGCATTCTCGCCCAGGAGCCCGAGGATTTCGGTGAGGCGCTCCGCCTGCACCTCCGTTTCGGCGAGGTGAAGGTCGAAGGCATCCTTCAGCTGCCCGGCGCGCGCCGCCTTCGACATCTTGGGCAAGGCCTTGATCAGCTGCTTTTCGGCATGGAGCAGGTCGCGCAGGTGTTCGACCAGCGACTCGCGGATGGCGTCCGGCTCCAGGGGAACCGAGCTTTCGAGCACGGCATCGGCCGTGGCGCCCGACTTGCCGTCTCCGCCGCCGTTTCCGGCGGGTGCTGCCGGCGACTGCACGAACTCCCAGTCCCTGCCCTCGTTCCATGGGCCGCGCGTGTCGATCTCACCCAGGTCGCCGGCACCCGTCGAGTCGTTGTAGAACTGGTTCACCACCCCGGCGCTCGGCGCGATGCGGCCGATCGAGAAGGGCGGCTTCTCCATGCTCTCGAGGGCGGCTTCTCCATGCTCTCGAGGGCGGCCGCGAAGGCCTTCATGTGGGTGATCTCGCGGGTCATCAGGAACTGCAGCGTGTCCTTCGTGCCCGCGTCGTCGCAGAAGTCGATGAGCCGCTCATAGACGATCTTGGCGCGCGCCTCCGCCGCGATGTTGCTGCGCAGGTCGACGTCGAGTTCACCCGTGATCTTGAGGTAATCCGCCGTCCATGCGCTTCCCATGGAATTATAGAGGTTGACCCCGCCGCCGCCCGCGATGGCGATCAGCGGATCGGCCTCCGCCGCATCCCGGTTGTGCTTCATGTGGGCGAGGTGAAGGCGTGCCAGCGTGCCGACCACTTCGAGGTGGCTCAGCTCTTCCGTGCCGATGTCCATCAGCAGGTCCTTGCGGGCGGCATCATCGCAGTTCAGCCCCTGCACCGAATACTGCATCGCGGCGGCAAGCTCGCCGTTGGCGCCGCCGAACTGCTCCAGCAACATGTTGCCGAAACGCGGATCCGGAGCGTCGACGCGCACGGTATACATCAGCTTCTTGACGTGGTGATACATGGGGCTCTCCTCTGCCTGAGACCAACCCAATCAGCCGGAGCCGGATTCAGTTCCGGAGCAAGGTCGGAAATCGGACGCCGGGAGAGGCCTCGCCAAGCCTACTCCGCAGCGTGCCGGACGGCAGGAGCGTCAGCCGGGAGCGCCTCCTGGATCCGCCTGAACGTCGCGAGCGCCTGGCCCACGACCTGGTCCATGTTGTAGTAGCGGTAGGTTGCCAGGCGGCCGACGAACCAGACGTCGCTCCGCGCGGCTGCCAGGGCCTCATAGCGCTTGTAGAGGGCCTCGTTCTCGGCCCGCGGCACCGGATAGTAGGGATCGCCGATGTCCGTCGGATACTCGTAGGTCAGGCTGGTCTTTGGCGCCTTCTGGCCCGTCAGGTGCTTGTATTCCGTGATGCGGGTGTAGTCCTCCGTCTGCGGATAATTCACCACGGCGACCGGCTGGAACTGCTCCCTGTCCACCGTCCGGTGCTCGAAGCGCAGCGACCTATAGGGCAGCTTCCCGTGCTGGAAGCCGAAGAACTCGTCGACGGGTCCGGTATAGATCAGCCGGCTGAAGCGGATATGCTCGCGCACCTCGCGGAAGTCGGTCTGGAGCATGATCCTGATCTTTGGGTGCTTCAGCATCCGCTCGAACATCCGGGTGTAGCCGTGAAGAGGCATGGCCTGGAAGCTGTCGGTGAAGTACCGGTCGTCCCGGTTGGTGCGCGTCGGGATGCGGGCCGTCACGGACTTGTTGAGTTCGGACGGGTCCACGCCCCATTGCTTGCGCGTGTAGCCGCGGAAGAATTTCTCATAGAGCTCACGGCCGACCGTGCTCACCACCACGTCCTCCGAGGTCCTGATCTCGTCCACCGTCTCGCGCCGCTCCTCGAAGAAGCGTTCAAGCTGTTCGGAGGTGAGATCGAGCCCGTAGAGCCCGTTGATGGTGTCGAGGTTGATCGGAATGGGCAGCAGCTTTCCATCGACCTTCGCCAGAACCCGGTGCTCATAGGGCCGCCACGCCGTGAACTGCGACAGGTAATCGACGATCTGCTGCCCGTTGGTGTGGAAGATGTGCGGACCGTAGCGGTGGACGAGAATTCCCGCATCGTCATGGCAATCATAGGCGTTGCCGCCGATGTGGTTGCGCCGGTCGATCAGCAGGACGGACTCACCCCTCTGCGAGGCGATCCGTTCCGCCAGCACGCTTCCGGCGAATCCCGCGCCGACGATCAGCCAGTCGAAGCCCGCCATCATGCCCCCACGCGCAGAACGGTGCCGGTGCGGGGCTTCGAGATGCGCGCCATCTGGCCCGACATGGCGTTCCACGTCTGGTCCCAGGACATGGTCGCGAGATAGGCGTCGACCGACTTGCGCAGCAGGTCCTTCGGGTTGCCGAGCGCCTCGCGGATCTTCTCTTCCATGTCGTCCGCGTCCGCGATCTGCACGAGGCCCTGCGCGCCATAGCTGCGCACCACGTCCACGATGGCGGTGGACACGACCGGCAGCCCCGCCGCCAGGAATTCGGGCGTCTTGGTGGGGCTGATGTAGCGCGTCGCCTCGTTGAGGGCGAAGGGCATCCACCCCATGTCCCAGTGGCCCATGTAGGCGGGGAGCTCCGCATAGGACTTTGCACCCAGCCAGTGGATGTTGGGCGCGCGCGGCAGCCCGGCCGGATCGATCTTGACGACGGGACCGATCATCACGAACTGGACGTCCGGCATCTTCGCCGCGGTCTGGGCGAGGAGATCGACGTCGAGACGCTCGTCGACGACGCCGGCGAAGCCCACACGCGGGTGCGGAACATGGGCCTGGTCGGCGGGCTCCTGGCCCGGCTTGCGAGCCTTGTGAAAATGCGCCACGTCGATGCTGCTCGGGAAGGGATGGATCGATTTGTGGAGCCGGCGCTTCGCCTCGTAGATGCTCTGGCCGCCGGTGAAGACGACGTCTGCGCGCTGCATCAGCAGGCGCTCCATCTGCACCAGTTCCCGGGGCGCGTTGCGGAATGCGGAAAGCTCATCCATGCAGTCGTAGACGCAGACGTCGCAATCCACGTGGTCCGTAAAGGGCAGCGCCATGGGCGTGTAGTACCAGAGCGTGAGGTGATCGTACTGCGCGGAGACCAGTGCATTGTTCACGAGGGCACGCTGCATGGCGATCGCCTGGGCGGGCGAAGCGCCCTCCGGGAGAACCGGCGTCAGCACGCGGATATTGCTCACGGGCTCGGCCGCGCGCATGAAGGGCTTGTTCACGTTCTCGTAAAGGGGTTCCTCGAAGTAAATGACCTTGCGTGTCCGGGCGGCACGGCTGAGCAGATGCTGAGGGCGCTGAAAGACGAAATTCCACCTGAGATGAGACAGGCAGAAGAGAAGGGAAGACTCAGGAGCCGTTCCCTTGGTCTTGGAGATTGCCGTCGGTATCTGGAGCGCCATGTCTGTCCTGTTCCTTTGAAAAACACTAGGCTTTTGTTCTTAATTTTCGCCGCGATGTGGCGAGGGAAGTGTCGTGGCTCAATGTTCTGGCGTGAAAGAATGTTCCGCCAGCCCAACGGCACCGGCGCCAGGTCTCACGAATTCTGCCGTCACGGCCCATGCCGTTGAGGCGGCAGGTGGGGCCTACTGCAGGACAATTCTGGAGGGTTCGGGGGTCCGCCCACACAGAACGTGCAGGGCTGGAAATGGTTCCGCCACAGGCGGGAGCCGGCAGGGACAGGCGGCTGAGTATGGAACAGGACAATGCAAAAGCCGGGCGGTGCGGCACCGCCCGGCGGAGAGAATGGAATCTCAGGCGCTGCGCGACAGCTTGGGTTGTGCGAGGTCAAACTTCGCGATGCCGAAACGCCAGCGGTGATCGGTGGTGACGCGGCGGCTCTGGTAGAAGAGGGTGAGTTCGGTGCCGTCGATCATCACCGTGGAGTGACCGTTCTCGCCGGGTTCGCCGGGGTCGAGGACGGGTCCGATCGAGACATAGGGTCCTTCGACCTTCTCCGCGATGGCGAAGAACACCCGCTGGCGGCTGCCACGCGGGCCTTCCGGCAGGAAGCATGTGGCGTTGAGCAGGATGCGGCCATCGGGAAGCTCCACCAGCTGGGCGCCCTCGATGCCCCATTCATAGTCGGGATGTTCGCGGGAGTTGTGATGGGGAAGGTCGTTGTGGTCGAGAATCTTGCCGAGGCGCTTCCACGGTCCGAACCACGAGTCCGACATGCTGCGGGCGAGATAGATGTCGGGCTGGGGCACGCGCGAGAAGGACGGCATGCCGGAATAGACGATGTAGCGGTGGCCGCCGACCATGGCGGGATGGGGATCGTAGATGCCGTCCTCGCCGGTGCCCGGCAGCGCCAGGAGGGCCGGCTGCAGGACCACCCAGTTGAATCCGTCGTTGGACACCGCATGTTCGCAGCGCCCGCCCGACTTCATGAACTCGGTCTGCACGAACATGTGGAAGACACCGGTGTCGAAGATGACGCCGGGGGCCGCCACGCCAGAGCCCTTGATGGGCAGCAGGACGGGCTGATGCTCGGTCCACGGCCCGTAAAGGTCAGGCGCCGTGGCGTGAAGGATGTTCCAGGTTTCGCTCTTCACCGTGCCGCTCGAACCGAAGACGTGCCACAGCTCTCCGTCGAAGACCGGGCACGGATCCTTCAGGTCCTCGGTCATCGTCGGGTGGAAGAGCGGAAATACGTTCTCACTGATCGTGATTGTCATTTTGTTTATCCGAAGCCCGGCGCATCTGCAGCCCGCCGGTAAAGGCGTTTCTAGTCTTCTGCTGGCATGAGCCCGGCCAGAGTTCCTCTTTGCACTGAGTATCAGCCCTTCCGCATGAACGGACGCTTAACACGGCCCAGTGTTCACTCGTCGACTCAGGACGGAACGCCGAAGCCCATGGGGCCACCGGCGTTCCGTCCGCGCTCAAGTCGCCAGAGTCGCTCATGATGTCAAGGCGCTTCGCGCATTCGCCAGGACAATTCCCTGATTACCTCGCCAGCTTTACGGCGGCCAGTGATTAGAGGTTCACACCTGCCCTGCATATACGAATAATTTATGGAGATCCTCGCGCATAAGTTATCATGCGGTTGCAAACCGGGAACCATCGCATCCCACCGGCGTTCGCAGACCCAAACGGAGGTTGCGATGAAGAAGCCCGCCGACATCGACGAGACCGCGAGCCGCGCGAACGACCAGACGGACGCCGCCGAGGACAGCGCCAACCGGGGCGGAAGGGCCAGCAACGGAAAGGACGAGGACACGGCGCAGGGCGGAAAGCGCCGCGGACCGGGCCGCTGGGTGGACCCGGACACATCCGGCGATTGATTGTCCGCCGCTTATCCTCCACATTCGCCGGCATGGAGGGTTATAGATGAACGTGAATGGACGGCACTATCGTACGATCTGGCTGAATGAGGATGGCTGGGCGGTGGACATCATCGACCAGACCAGGTTTCCGCATCTGTTCGAGACCGTGACGCTGCGCACGCCCGAGGAGGCGGCGGTGGCGATCAAGGACATGCTGGTGCGGGGGGCACCGCTTATCGGCGTCACGGCCGCCTATGGGCTGGCCCTGGCCATGCGGCAGGACGGTTCCGATGACGCGCTGAAGGGCGCCTATGACCTTCTGGTGAAGACACGCCCGACCGCGATCAACCTCAAATGGGCGCTTGACGAGATGATGCGGGTGCTGAAGCCCCTGGCGCCCGGGGAACGGCGCGCCGCGGCCTATGCGCGCGCCGCCCAGATCGCCGACGAGGACGTGGCCATCAACCAGGCCATCGGCCGTAACGGGCACGGGATCATCGCCAGGATCGCGGCCGCCAAGAAGCCGGGCGAAACCATCAACGTCCTCACCCACTGCAACGCCGGATGGCTGGCGACGGTCGACTGGGGCACCGCGACCGCCCCCATCTATACCGCGCATGACGCCGGCCTCCCCGTGCATGTGTGGGTCGACGAGACGCGGCCGCGGAACCAGGGCGCGTCCCTCACCGCCTGGGAGTTGCTGCATCACGGCGTTCCGCACACGGTCATCCCCGACAACACCGGCGGCCACCTCATGCAGCACGGCATGGTCGACCTCGTCATCGTGGGAACGGACCGCACCACCGCCCAGGGCGACGTCTGCAACAAGATCGGCACCTACCTGAAGGCGCTGGCCGCCCATGACAATGGCGTTCCCTTCTATGTGGCGCTTCCTTCGCCCACCATCGACTTCGAGGTGGTGGACGGCGTGAAGGAGATCCCCATCGAGCAGCGCGGCGGCCACGAGGTGTCCCACATGACGGGCCGCACGGAGGACGGGCGGATCGAGACGGTGGAGATCACGCCGCGCGGTTCCCGCGTGGCCAACTATGCCTTCGACGTGACGCCGGCGCGCTATGTGACGGGCCTCATCACCGAGCGCGGGGTCATCGCGGCCAACCGCGCGGCGATTGCCGCGGCCTTTCCCGAGCGGGCCTTGCAGGCCGCTCAGTAGCTCCTGACGTCACGCCTCGTGCGGCGCGCGGCTTCGGTGACGGCGGCAATCGCTGGATAGCGGTCCGGGTTCACCATCAAGTCGCGCGCCAGCGTCAGGGCGCGGGCCTCGCATGTGGCGCGGCGGTCCTTGTCCTCGATCCATTCGAGATCGATGTTGTGGGCAAGACCGAGGATGCGGCGGATCATCTTGGCGGCGGCGAAGCCCACCGTGTCCGCCCAGAGGCGGTCCATATAGGCCTGGCGTTCGGCCTCGAGGCACCTTTCCCCGTCCGGCCCCTGGAAAAGCGAGGCGGGATAGGCATCGCCCGTCGGGTTCTCGCGCCAGAGCGAGAGGAACTTGGCGCGGAACAGCGTCCAGATCCCTTCGAGCGTCGCGAGCACCCACTCCTGGTAGCGCTCACGCTCGCCGGGTTGTTTCTCGTGCCCGTCCTGGGCGAAGTAGTTCAGCAGGAAATTGGCGGTGATGGCGCCCACGTCGAAGCCCATCGGGCCCATGAAGGCGAATTCGGGGTCGATCACGCGCGTCTCCCCGGGCGTCAGCATGATCGAGCCGGTGTGCAGGTCGCCGTGCAGCATAGCCTCGGCGGAGGAGAGGAACTTGAGCTTGAGGCGCGACACGGCCACCTTCAGGTCGCCGTCCTCACGCCAGCGCGCGGCATAAGAATCGAGTTGCGGCGAGGTCCAGCGATTGAGTTCCGCGACGCGGTAGGGATCGGTGAAGATCAGGTCCTCGGTGATCTTGCACAGCGCCGTATTGCCGGCGAAGGCCGCGATCATCGCCTTCTTCCTGTCGGCGGGAAGTGCCAGGTCCGAGGTGAAGTAGAGGGTGCGCGCCATGAAGGTCGATATGTCCTCGGCGAATTTCGGGTATTCCGTCGCCGCAATCATGCCGCGCCGCATGATGATGTGCGGCTCGAGGAGTTCCATCACGATGAGGGCCTGGACCTCGTCGTAATGAAGGATTTCCGGAACGAGGCGCCCGGCAAGCCGTGCCTGTTCGGAAAGCGCCATGTGTTCGTAATGCGCGCGCGACAGCGGCAGCGGCCAGCTTTCGCCCACCAGGCGCACATAGGGGAGCGCCTGCTTCACCGCCACGCCGCCCGCGGGCCCCTTCACGATGAAGACGAGGTTCAGGTTGCCGTCGCCCACCTCCGCGATCGTCCATTGCGCGGGCGCGCCGCCGAGAATCATTCGCACGCGTTCGATGCCCGAAAGATAGGCAGCGAGGGTTTCGGGTTTCTGAGGACGGTAATCGGGGCGGGTTTCGGTCGGTGCAGACATGTCATGCGGTTCGTTGTGGCCGTTGCGGCTATGAGCACCGAAATATGGAGAAAATGCAAGGCCCGTCGCTTGGGCCCCATCGGACTTTCGCAAGCGCAGCAGCCATGACGCTCTGCAGCAAAAAACATTTGTCCGACAATAGCTCTGGACAAAGTCTCGGCTCTGATGGATGTTTTTCACGATCGGCGTCCCCAACGAAAATCCGGCCGCAAGAGACGGCACGAATCCGGTCGGGCGCACGACGCGAACAAACGCTTGGAGGAGGACCAAAGCAATGCTCAACGATCTCATCAAGGAAGCCGCCACACGCCGCGACGTGTTCAAGAAGCTGGGCGCCACGGCACTCGGCGCGGCACTGCTCGCGGATGCGGGCTTCGATCCCGCCATGGCGCAGGCGCTGGCACCCTCGGGCAAGCCCATGAAGGCTGCCTTCTCGAACGCCGGCCTCCAGGCCACGTGGTGCGCCCAGGGCAAGCAGGCGGCGGAAGCCTGGGGCAAGCTGATGAACGTCGAGATCACCTGGTTCGACGGCGAACTCTCCGCCACGAAGCAGCGCGCGGCCATCGACAACATGGCCTCGCAGAAGTGGGACTTCGTCGCCATCCAGACCTTCGGCATCGGCACGCTGACCGATCCGATCAAGAAGATGATCGACGGCGGAACGCCCGTCATCGCCATGGACACGCTGGTGGCTCCTCCGGGCACGGTGCCGATCCACACCTTCATCGCGCCGGACAACATCATGATGGGCTCGGTCGTCACCTCCGCGCTCGTGGCCGCCATGGGCGGCGGCGGCAACATGGTGATGACGCAAGGCGCGCTCGGCCATTCGGGCGCCCAGGGCCGCGCCAAGGGCTTCCACCAGGTTGTTGACGGCAACGGCAACATCAAGGTGCTGGACGAGCAGCCCGCCGACTGGGACGTGACCAAGGTTGCCCGCATCTGGGATTCGCTGCTCACCCAGTATCCGGACATCAAGGGCGCCTTCTTCCACAATGACGACATGGCGCTCGCCGCGCACAACGTCATGAAGGCCAAGAACCGCACCGACATCCTGATCGCCGGCGTGGACGCCATGCCGCCCGCAGTGAACGCGGTGCTCGAAGGCGTGATGGTGGCCACCGTGCGCAACCCCTCCTGCCGCATCCACGGCTGGTCGGTGGCGGCGGGTGTGGCCGCGGTGCAGGGCGGCGAGAAGGCCGGCAAGGACATTCCGGACTTCATCCTGGCCGACGGCCCCGTCATCACCAAGGATACGGCGCCCGGCCACCTGTGGCTGCAGAAGAACTTCCTGATCTGATCATCACGTGATGTCCGATCACGCAACAGTGACGAGCGGGGGCGAAACGCCCCTGCTCGAACTTCACAATGTCTCGAAGCACTTCGGCGGCGTGATGGCGCTGAAGAACGTCGACTTCACGCTGAATGCGGGCGAGATCCACGGCCTCGTCGGCGAGAACGGCGCGGGCAAGTCGACGACGATGAAGATCATCGCCGGGGTTCACACCGAATTCGACGGCGTCATGAAGATCAAGGGCCGCGAGGTGCGGCTGCGCTCGGCGCGCGACGCGCTGACCAATTCCATCGGCATGGTGCACCAGGAACTGTCCATCGTTCCGGACCTCACGGTCGCCGAGAACGTGTTCCTCGGCAACCAGCCGCTCACGGCGCTGGGCACGGTCGACTGGGGCCACATGAACCGCGAGTCGAAGAAGCTGCTCGCCAGCCTAGGGCTCGACATCGACCCCACCACCACCATGGGCTCGCTGCCCGTCGGCCTGCAGCAGCTGGTGGAGCTCTCGCGCGTGCTGTTCTCCGGCGCGCAGATCATCATCCTGGACGAGCCGACTTCCGCGCTCTCCCCGCCCGAGGTCAAGCAGCTCTTCGCCGTGCTGCGCAGGCTGCGCGCCGAAGGCCGCTCCATCGTCTTCATCTCGCACTTCCTCGACGACGTGCTGGACATCTCCGACCGCGTGACGGTGTTCCGCAACGGTCACAAGGTCATTACCGAGGATACGAAGAACCTCACCAAGGACCTCATCATCTCCCACATGATCGGCCGCGGCTCCAAGGGCATGCACATGGGCGAGGAAGCGGAGCTGAAAGGCGACGATTCCAAGCCCGTGGTGCTCTCTGTCCACGGTGTCAGCGACGGCAGGAACCTGCGCGACTTCTCGATCGATCTCCGCGCGGGCGAGATCACCGGCGTCTACGGCTTCATGGGCTCGGGCCAGATCGAGCTGGCGCGCGCGCTGTTCGGCAAGGTCGCGCTGCGGCGCGGGGGCCTGAAGCTGGACGGCAAGCCGGTGCGCTTCCGGTCCACGGCGGCGGCGCGCGCGGCGGGCATCGCCTTCGTGCCGGAAAACCGGCGCATGATGCTGTTCCGCCAGGAGCCGGTCTACAAGAACGTCTCCATCGCCATCCTCGGCCGCATCCACCGCTTGCTGGTGAAGCCGAAGCAGGAAAAGAAGATCACCGAGGCGCACATCAAGGACCTGCAGATCAGGCCGCCGCGCACCTCGATCCCGTTGGGCTCGCTTTCGGGCGGCAACCAGCAGAAGGTGGCGCTGGCCAAGTGGCTGACCCACCTGCCGCGCGTGCTGATCCTGTCGGAGCCGACACGCGGCATGGACGTGGGCGCCAAGGAGGATGTGATCCGCATCGTCAAGTCGCTGCGTGACAGGGGTGTCGCGATCCTCGTGCTCTCGACCGAGCCCGAAACCATCCTGACGCTCGCCGACCGGGTGACGGTCATCAAGAAGGGAACCGTCGCGCGCGAATTCGCGAAGGGCCACATCGAAAAAGCCGACCTGCTGTCGGCAGCCTGAGATTTGAGGGGAGACGGACCAACAATGACGACGGTAGAAACCGTGGCGCCCAAGAGCTTCAACCTGAAGCGCTTCCTGGCGGACCAGCTGCGCAACATCGCGCCCGTGTTCACGCTGGTGGCGCTCGTCATCTTCTTCAGCTTCGCGAGCGAGACCTTCTTCACGCTCGACAATGCGCTGAACATCATCCGCCAGCTGTCGATCACCGGCATCATCGCTGTGGGCCTCACCTATGTGATCCTCACGGCCGAGATCGACCTGTCGGTGGCGGCGGTGGCCAATGCGGTGGGCATCACGGTCGCCTATTTCACCATCCAGCCGGACTATGTGAACATCGCCAATGTGCCCATGCAGGGCTGGATCGCGATCATACTCGCCCTGGCCGCGGCCTTTGCCTTCGGCCTCGTCACGGCCGGCGGCATGACCATCATCGGCATCCCGTCCTTCATCATGACGCTGGCCATGATGCAGATCGCCAACGGCGTCTCAGCCATGCTGGTGCGCGGGCAGATCGCCTACCAGTATCCGGACCTGATCACCACGCTGGGCTCCGGCACGGCCTTCAGCATTCCGCTCGGCATCGATGCGGCGGGCAAGGCGATGTTCATCCCCATCGGCTGGACCATCATCGTCTGCCTGGTCTTCCTGCTCGTCGGCCACCTGGTGCTGAAATACACGCGCTACGGCCGCTACATCTACATGGTGGGCGGCAACCGCGAGGCGGCCGAATATTCGGGCGTCAACGTGAAGTTCATCATCGGCTCGGTGATGGTGATCTGCGCGGTGTGCTCCGGCATCGCCGGCATGCTGGGTGTCGCCTATTTCGGCTCCGCCCAGCAGAACCAGTTCGATGCCTTCCTGCTCGATGCCATCGCGGCGGTCGTCGTGGGCGGCACCTCGCTGTTCGGCGGGCGCGGCGGCATCGGCAACACCATCATCGGGCTCCTGGTGCTGGGCGTGGTCAACAACGGCCTCGACCACATCCAGATCGACAGCTTCCTCAAGATCCTGATCCGCGGCCTGATCCTGCTGGCGGCGTTGATCATCAACGTCTACGCCCAGGTGCTGAAGGAAAAACAGAGCGATCTCGACTGAGGCCCGGGCACGATCCGGACGGCGAAGGGGGCGGTTGATCCGCCCCCTTTTCATTGCGTAGACATGCGCATGACCTCACCTTCGCTCTACTGGCTCCGGCAGGACCTCCGCCTTGCCGACAATGCCGCACTCACCGCCGCATCGGCCCAGGGATCCGTCATCTTCCTCTACGTCCTCGACGACGAGACGCCCGGCGAATGGCGCCTGGGCGGTGCCTCCCGCTGGTGGCTGCACAAAAGCCTCGAAGCGCTGTCAGCCCGGGTGCCACTGGTGCTTCGCCGTGGAGCGGCGGACCGGGTGATTGCCGAGGTACTGTCAGAGACTGGGGCTGCCTCCGTCCACTTCACGCGCGACTACGCGCCCTGGTCCGGCGCGCTGGAGCGCCGCGTCAAGGAGGCCTGTGACGCGGCGGGGGCCAGCTGCCACCGCTATGGCGGCTTCCTGCTGCATGAGCCGGAGGCGATCCGCAACGGATCGGGCGAGCCCTACCGCGTCTACACCCCCTTCTCGAAAGCCTGCTTCGCCGCGGGGGAGGCCAGGCCCCTGAAGCCCGTGCCCGCCTTCACGCCATGGGGAGGCAAGCTGGCAAGCGACCTGCTTTCGGACTGGGCGCTTCTTCCCACCAAGCCCGACTGGGCCAAGGACATCGCCGCGCACTGGACGCCGGGTGAGGACGGCGCCGCCGCCCGCCTCGCCAGCTTCGTCGCGGAGGGGCTGGCCCTCTACGCTGATGAGCGGGACAGGCCGGACAGGGACGTCACCTCGCGCCTCTCGCCGCATCTCCATTTCGGCGAGGTCAGCCCGGCCCAGTGCTGGCATGCCGTGCGGGCGGCGCAATTCGCGGCGCAAGGCAGGCTGGACAAGACAGCGGAAAAATTCCTGAAGGAGGTGCTGTGGCGGGAGTTCTCCTACCACCTGCTCCACCATTGGCCGACACTTCCCACCGCACCTTTCCGGCCGGAATTCGGCGCCTTCCCCTGGAGCGAGAACCCACAGGCGCTGAAGGCATGGCAGCGCGGCCGCACCGGCTACCCGATCGTCGATGCCGGCATGCGGGAGCTCTGGGCCACCGGCATCATGCACAACCGCGTGCGCATGATCGCGGCCTCCTTCCTGATCAAGGACCTGCT
>VFQT010000697.1_pt1 | contig 46043 bp, 47 predicted proteins | sample 3512381 | NCBI WGS metagenome assembly VFQT01 (sample SAMN10412376, study PRJNA504923) | tailings metagenome | isolation source: Relicate 2 Philex TSF3 active mining site | place: Philippines: Tuba, Benguet | collected 2017-08-29 | reverse complement strand
CGGCCTGCGGATCAACAGCGCCAAGGACGATGCAGCGGGTCTTGCGATCAGCGAGCGTCTCACCTCGCAGATCCGCGGTTATAACCAAGCGATCCGTAACGCCGGCGATGGTATCTCGCTCGCCCAGACCGCTGAAGGCGGTATGGACGGCATCACGAGCGGCTTGCAGCGTATGCGCGAACTCGCCGTGCAGGCGGCCAACTACAGCAACACGACGGCCGACCGTGCGGCGATCAACGCCGAGTTCTCGCAGCTGAAGACCGAGATCGATCGAGTCTCCACGCAGACCAAGTTCAACACCAAGAGCCTGCTCGATGGCAGCTTCACGGCGGCGGACTTCCAGGTCGGTCCGAACTCGGGCGAGATCATCACCGTCAGTGCGATCACCAACCTCGGTGCCACGGCGCTCGGTATCACTGCCTCGGTCGATGTGACCACGGCGGCCAACGCGAGCTCGGCGCTCTCGACGATCGACACGGCGCTGAACACGGTGACCACGGCCCGAGCGAACCTCGGCGCCTCGATCAACCGCTTCGAGCAGACGATCTCGAACCTGCGCGTGACGGTCGAGAGTCTGCAGACCTCGCGCTCGCGCGTGCAGGATGCCGACTTCGCCGCCGAGACCGCCTCGCTCACCCGATTGCAGATCCTGCAGCAGTCCGGCACCGCCGTGCTCGCCCAGGCCAATGCCATCCCGCAGAACGTTCTTTCACTGTTGCGTTGATGACTGACGCAGTGCCCGCGCGGGGTGGGGTGGTGGTGCATCCCGCCCCGCGCAAACACTAGCGAAGAGGGGTTCGTGACACCCCCGGTGGAGGGGTGACTACCGGCATGAATCTTGCTGTTCTTTGGTCGAGTCAGACTGTTTTGACGTAATTCCGGCGGGGTGCGCAGTGGCTGTGGGTGGTTTGAGCGGAACGGGACTGGATGTCAATTCGTTGGTATCCCAGCTGATGGCGGCTGAACGTGCGCCCATCATGCAGCGCTTTTCATCGCAGGAGAGCGTGGTTACCACGCGTTTGTCCGCCTTCAGCACCCTGAAAAGCGCCGTATCCGCTATCAGTGGATCGTTGACCAACCTCAGTTCGTCGAGCGTACTGGCCGGTCGCATCGCGACCAGCGCCGACCCGACGGTGTACCGGGCATCCGCAACGGGCGATGCCTCTCTCGGGTCCCACTCCGTTACGGTGAGCAATTTGGCCGTGGCACAGAAATTGGCCTCGCCGGAGTATGCGCAGGGGTCTAGTTACGTCCCGAGCAACAGCCCGGGGTCGCTGACGTTCACGCAGAACGGGGTGTCCTTCACCATCGCCGGCACTCAGGGAAAGACCCTCGCCGAATTGCGGGATGCCATCAACGCGGCACCGGACAACACGGGAGTCACGGCCTCGATCATGAATACAGGCGGCGGTGCTCGCCTGATCCTCGCCGCCGATCAGACGGGTCTCGCCAACAAGATCACGGTCACTGGCACGGGCAACATCAACCAGTTTGCCAACGACATCACCGAGTTGATCCCCGCCGAGGATGCCAGTGCGGTCATCGACGGGATCCCCATCACGAGTTCGAGCAACACGCTGACCGGCATCATTGATGGGGTGACGGTCACGCTGCTCAAGGAGTCGGCGACACCGGTCGACATGACGGTGTCCTACGATGCGGTGGGCGCCAAGGACAAGATCACCAAACTCGTCACCGACTACAACAACTTTGTCGATACAACCAAAAAGCTGCGCTCCTATGACGCCAGCACCCGCGCGGCAGGGCCGTTGATCGGCGATTCAGGACTACGAAATCTCGAGGCCGCCCTGCGTCGCGAGATCACGGCAGTGACTCCAAGCGCCCCCGTCGGGATGGACTCGATTCTGGCGCTCGGCTTCAAGTTCGGTAACGATGGCAAGTTATCCGTCAACGAAACCGTGCTCGCCGACAAACTCGCCACCGACCTCGACAAAGTCACGCAGATATTTTCGGCGACCGATGGCGTGGCGGCCCGGCTCAAGGTCATCGTTGACCCCCAAATTGCGAGCGATGGCCTGCTCGCGGTGAAAACCAACACCCTAAACGATCGCAAGCGAAGCATTCAGGCCAGCAAGGACGCAGCGGAGGCGCGCTTGGCGGTCATTGAAAAGCGTTACCGCGCCCAGTTCGTGGCTCTCGACCGTATGTTGGCGGAAATGCAGGGCACGAGTTCCTACGTCTCCAAGCTGTCGGCCCAACAGTAAACCTGCGTTTTCCCCTGGTCGATTAAAGGGATCTGCTCCCGCGCCGTTAATACCGGTATCCTTGGTCGCAGGTTAGGGAGTCAGCGATGTCCTTTGGACGCAACGGCAGCATGGCCTATAAGTCGGTCGCCGCCCACGGTGGCGTGGCGGCGGCAGACCCTCATGGTCTGGTCTTGATGCTGCTCGATGGCGCGATCTCCCGGATCGCCCAGGCACGGGGCTGCCACGAAAACGGTCAAAAGCTCGATGCCACCCTGCATTTGCAGCGTGCACTGGCCATCGTGGGCGAGTTGAAAGCGGCGCTCGATTTGTCGCAGGGCGAGATCGCGCACAATCTCGATGCGCTATACGACTACATTTGTAGGCAGTTGCTTCTAGCGCACGTGCCAAGCAAGCGCGACGGCTTGCCGGCCTTGAGTGCCTTGCTCGGTGAGATCCGCAGCGCCTGGGCCGCCATTCCGCCCACCGTCAACGGTCGAGGCGGGCAGATGCCCTCCGGACAAACTCGATCCTGAGGTCACGTGTCTACGGCCAGCACTCACTCGACCGGTAGCACTCAGGAGCAGAGCCTTAAGCTGGAACTCAGCGTGCCGGTCGCGTTTCGTCGACTCGCGACGGCAGCCGAGGAGGCGCGCCTTGCAGCCAGCCTCGGCAGCAATCTGCGTGTGTTCCAAGCCTGTGATTTGCTGAGCGAGCGACAGCCGGCCAGCCATAATGAGGCGGATCCGTCGGTCTTGATGGAACTGCGCCGAATCGATTTGAAAATGACTTTGATGCTCGATTTGCTCGCAGATCTCTTCGCCGAATCGCATCCACCACCACCGACAGCGCAGGTGGTGCTTGATTTTCACGGTTTTGAGTGGCTCGATGCGCCTGCGGATATGACCGTGGGCGATCTCGGTGTCGTCGATATCTTCATTCAGGCCGGCGTGCCTCGGCCGTTACGTTTCATCGTCCGGGTCGCTGCCGGTGCCACGGCGTCACAACGACGTTTCGAGTTCGAGGGCTTGTCGGAAGCTGAGGCCGATCAACTCGAGCGGCTGATTTTTCGTCAACACCGACAAAAAATTGCTGGGTCACGAGGGTTACAAACCTAGTTTCGTTTCCAAAACGGGACTTTCTGCTGTCGCATCTTGCCCGCACGGTTTATAACAGGCGCAGTTGCTCGGGGAGTATTGTGACAGGCGCTGCAGACAGCCGGCCGGAAAGCGCGCGTTTCTTGGTGAACTCGGATAATGCCGGTTTTTCGGCGCGTGTGCCGAGCGGGAAGTCCGTCGCGATTCGCGAAATCGGCGCATTGATCCGCAAGGTGGCGGCGCACGATTCGAGCGTGCTTGTGCTCGGCGAGTCGGGCACGGGCAAGGAGGTGGTCGCACGGGCTATCCACGACAGCAGTCCACGTCGAGGCAGTGCCTTCGTCGCCGTCAATTGCGGGGCGATACCGGCGGAGTTGCTCGAGAGTGAACTGTTCGGACACGAGAAGGGTGCGTTTACTGGCGCCTACACCTCACGTCGAGGTCGGTTCGAAATTGCTGAGGGCGGCACGCTCTTTCTCGATGAGATCGGCGACATGAGCTTGCCGATGCAGGTGAAGTTGTTGCGGGTGTTGCAGGAGCGCGTGTTCGAGCGGGTGGGCAACCACCAACCGATCCGCTGCAATGTGCGCATTATCGCCGCGACCCATCGCAACCTCGACGAGGCGATCAGCAACGGCAGTTTCCGCGAAGACCTGTTTTACCGTTTGAACGTATTTCCGATCGAGATGCCTAGTTTGCGGGAGCGCATCGGTGATCTCGAGGTTCTCATTGGTGAATTTGTGGCGGAGAACGAGAAGGCTGGGCGTCCGTCTCTGCGAATCCTGCCGCGGGCCATGGAGGCGTTGCGGGCGTACGGCTGGCCCGGCAATGTTCGCGAACTCGGCAATCTCATTGAGCGTTTGAGCGTGCTGCACGGTGAGCAGCCTGTGGACATTCTGGACTTGCCGTCAAAGTATCGTTCCGGGTTCTTGAGTGACGATGCCATGGCGAGTCTGTTGGCCGACCTTGCAGCCGCCGAGCCGATTGACGAGGAAGAGTTGATTGAGGAGGAACCCGAGGTTGCCCGGCCTGATCTGCGGCTGGATCAGGCGGTGGCGTCGGTCACCGCAAATTTGTCCATTGCGCCGCTTGATTTGCCCACGCCGACCTCGGTCAATAGCAGTGGCTTGGGTGCGAGCCCGTGCCGCTCGTCGGGCGTCGAAGTGCCTCTTTTACCCGCCGAGGGCATGGACTTGCGCACCTACCTCAACGACATTGAGCATGGTCTGATCGTCGAGGCGCTCGCACGGTCCGGCGGCACGGTGTCCCATGCGGCCAGACTCCTCGGCCTGCGCCGGACCACCCTCGTTGAGAAGATGCGTCGATTCGGCCTGGCGGGCAACGACTCCCTTTGACGGTTTGTTGACGCCTTTTTGGCCGCTGGGCGGTACTTTCGGCCGGCACGCTTCTTGCTGATATTGCTCCCGACGGCCCCTGTCGGCCCATCAGGAGAGTCAAAGTCCGTGTCAAAGAAAGCAACTCGAGTGGTCGAGCCGATCGGCGTGCAGATTCTTGCGGCGCAATCGCGTGGACAGATCACCGCAGTGCTGTCGGCCAGTGCGGACCACGCCTTGCAGCGCACAAGCTGGGCTCGCGACGAACAGCCGATTGCGGTGGGAGGCGATGTCTCCCACGACGACCTGTCGCACACCATTGACGGTCGCAGCGCCTTTGCGCGTCAGCGCGACCAGGCCGAGCGGGAAATTCTTCTGTCTGCATTACGTGAAGGGCGCGGCTGCGTGCTGCCGGAGTAGAGGTATCTAACTGATGAGCCAGATCGAAATAGACCGCGTGCTGTCGACGATTCGCAGCATCAAGGCGCAAACAAATATCGCGGGCTCCGTCGGTGCCGACATTGGTTCTGTAGCGGGGACTGCGACCGGCAAGCCCAACTCTGTCAGCTTCGCTTCGGTGTTGAAGGGAGGCATCAATGAGGTCAATCGGCTGCAGCAGACGGCTCGCTCGACGGTGGAAAAGTTCGAGCGCGGAGTGCCGGGTGTCGACTTGCCGCAGGTGATGATCGACATGCAAAAAGCGAGCGTCGCGTTCCGGGGCGCTGTCGAGGTTCGCAACCGAGTCGTGTCCGCTTATCAAGACATCATGAACATGCCGGTTTGATGTGCAGAGCACATTGGAGTAACTGATGGCTACCGAAGCAACCACCGCGAACATCATGCCGAACCTTGCAGCGGGCCTACGCCCGTTGTTGCTGCTCGTCGGTCTTGCTGCGGCCGTCGCCGCAGGCGTGGGTGTCACTCTGTGGACGAAGGGTCCGACCTTCAGCGTGCTCTACGCGACCCTGGCGGACGCGGAAGCCGCTGCGGTCACGCGTTCACTCAGCACAGCAGGAATCGAATACCGGATGGAGGCAGGTAGCGGCGGTATCTCGGTGCCGGCCGAACGTCTGAACGAGGCGCGAATGTTGCTCGCCGAGCAGGGCACCTTACAGTCGGGCGGTTTTGCCAACCTCGGCAAGGAAGGCGGCTTCGGCGTTTCTGCGTTCATGGAGGGCGCGCGCTATCAGCATGCGCTCGAAACCGAACTGGCCAAGACTATTGCCAGTCTGCAACAGGTGGCTGCAGCGCGCGTGCACATCGCCGCAGGGCGTAATTCCAGTTTCATCCGCGACCGTACTCCGGCGCGGGCGAGCGTATTTCTGCAATTGAAGGCGGGTCGCAAGCTTTCGAGCGAGCAGGTCACGGCCATCGTCAATTTGGTGGGGTCGAGCGTCGCCGACATTGATCCCGAGCAGGTCACGGTGGTTGATCAGACTGGTCGTTTGCTGTCCTCGCCGCAGGGTCGTGGCGAGTTTGCGCTGCGCGATCAGCAGGTCGAATTTGCTCGGCAGATGGAGGAGATGTATTCGCAGCGTGTCGAGGCGTTGATTGCGCCGCTCGTGGGCGCTGGGCGGGTGCGCGCCGAGGTGAGTGTGCAGTTCGACATGAGTGCTTCCGAAGAGGCGCGCGAGCAATTCAATCCGCAAGGCGTCGTTGTCCGAAGCGAGCAGCTTTCGGAGGATCGTTCCGGCACCGCCGTTGCGCGCGGTATTCCTGGGTCGGCGTCGAATCAGGCGACGGCAGCGGCCGCGACGCCCGCCGACCCCGCCGCGGCGGCCGCCAGCACTAACGCCACTCCGCCGCCGCCGGCGTCGGTGCAGAGCACGCGCAACTACGAGATCGACCGCACCGTCGCGTACACACGTCAGCCTGCGGGCCGTCTCAAGCGACTGTCGGTAGCCGTGCTCGTCGATCATATTCGGGTGCCCGGCCGCGACGGCAAACCGACGGATGCTCCGCTGACACGCGAGCAGATCGATCGCATCACGGCGCTCGTCAAGGATGCGGTCGGATTCGATACGGCCCGCGGTGACAGCGTCAGCGTCATCAATAGCCCCTGGCGCGGCGATCCGCGACTGACGGCGACCGACCTTGAGACCGTGCCCTTCTATGAGCAGGCCTGGTTCCTCGATGTGGCCAAGATCGTGGCCGGGCTCATTGCACTGACCCTGCTCATGCTGATGGTGATCCGCCCGCTCACGCAGCGCATTACGGCGATGCTGCCGCGGCCGCCGGATCCTGAGGAAGCTGACGATGATCGGTTTATCCCGTCGCGGAACCTGCCGGTCGTGGCGGGTGCTGGCGGCGAGGGTGGCCAACCCGGCACCGCTGTTGCCGGAACGGGATCAACGGAAATGCAACGCAAGAAGGCGCCGACCAAGTATGACGAGCAGGTCGAATTTGCGCGGCAACTCGTCCAGGAAGACCCGGCGCGTGTCGCGCAGGTCGTGCGCAAGTGGGCAATGAGCAATGGCTGATCTTTCACTAGGCGAATCAAGGCCGGGTATCGACCGCGCCGCCATCCTATTGTTGACGCTCGGCGAGCGGGAGGCCGCGTCGGTTCTCAAAAACCTGCCTGCCAAGCTCGTGCAGAAGATCGGTTCGGCGATGGCGCAGATCTCCGATGTCTCGCGGGACGAGGCTGCCGACGTCATCAACGCGTTCATCACCGATGCGGAGACGCAGACCTCGGTCGGCGTGGCCAACACCGAGTTTGTACGTAATGCGCTTGTGGAAGCGCTGGGCGAATCGGCTGCTGCGGCACTGATCGATCAGATTCTGCTGGGACGCGCTAGCAAGGGGCTCGATTCACTGAAGTACATGGAGCCAAAAGCGGTAGCGGATTTGATCAAGGTCGAGCATCCGCAAATTGCCGCCATCATTCTTGCTCAGCTCGAGCCGGTCCAGGCCGCGCGGATTCTCGCCTTCCTGCCGGAAGAGATGCATACCGACATCATGATGCGCGTGGCTACGGTGGAGGGTATTCAGCCGGACGCACTTGAAGAGCTCGACGCTGTAATGGAGCGCCAGCTCGGCAACGCGAACCGTCTGCAAGCGCAGGGATTCGGTGGTCCGAAGGTCGTCGCCGACATCGTTAATTTCCTCGAGCCCCGTATCGAAAGCGCCGTCATGGCGGAGATCAAGGCGGCGGATCCCGAACTCGGCTCTCGTATCCAGGATCTGGTGTTCGTGTTCGAAAACCTCATCGAAGTCGACGACCGTAGCATGCAGGAGCTGCTGCGCCAGGTGTCGAGCGACAAATTGCTGCTTGCCATCAAGGGTGCGGAGGAAAAACTCAAGGAGAAGATTTTCCGCAACATGTCCCAACGCGCGGCGGAGATGTTGCGCGACGATCTCGAGGCCTCGTTGCCGGTGAAACTGTCGGAAGTCGAAGCGGCACAGCGCGAAATTCTCGAGACCGCGCGACGTCTGTCGGATGAGGGCACCATAACGCTCGGCTCGCGTGGCGGCGAAACCTATGTCTGACGTATTCGGCAGCGCCGCTTGGGCCCCTCCGCGCAACAGCGGCCCGGTCATCTCGTTCCGCGGTCGTGGTCCAGGCGCCGCGGAACTTGAGCATGAAGCGCGGGCGGCCGCCGAAGCCGGCTTTCAGAAAGGCCGGGCCGAGGGTCTGGCGGCAGCGCAGCGCGAAATAGCTTCGCGTCTCCAGCAGTTCGACCAAACCATTGTCGTGTTGCAGGAGATTCTGCACTCGATGGCACGCCCGCTCGATCGTCTCGATCAGGTTGCTTCTGCGGAGCTGGCGACGCTTGCGGTGCGCGTGGGATCCGAGTTGGCGCGCCGACACCTGGAAGCGCATCCCGATCATCTGGTGAATGTCATTCATGATTGCGTGCAGTCGCTGCCCGCATCCAGCCGTTCCATTCGAGTCCATCTCGACCCGCGCGACGCGCGGGTCATCCGTGAACGCTTGGGTGCAGTGGCCGCTGACGCGGGCTGGACACTCATCGACGATGCTTCTGTGGGGCGGGCGGGTTGTCGGGTCAACGTCGACAGTTCGTATCTTGATGCCACGTTGGACAGTCGGGTCGCCGTGGCGCTGAGCGCTGTTCTCGGTGACTGTCCGACTAGCGCGCACGGCGATGTTAGTTCGCAATTGGCCGCTGAGGGGGGCGAGATATGACGGCATCTCTCGCCGAGCGCGTGCAGCAGTTTTCCGCCCGCGGCGCGCGGCTGCCGTTGCCGCCGGTGGAAGGGCGACTGACGCGCATGGTGGGGCTGATGCTGGAAGCCCGGGGGTGTCAGGCATCCGTTGGTGATCGCTGCAGTCTCGTATCACCGTCCGGCGCGAGCACGGAGGCCGAAGTGGTCGGCTTCGAGGAAGACAAGTTGCTGATGATGCCTACGGGGCCGCTGGAGGGCCTCGATCCCCGAACTCGGGTGGTGCCGTTTCGCCGCTGCGGGTCGGCCGCCATCGGTGACGCCCTGCTCGGGCGGATCGTCGACGGATCCGGCGCCCCGCTCGATGGCCGCGGTCCACTGGTGGGCACCCGGCCCCGACCGATGGCCGGTGCGACTATCAACCCGCTGGATCGAGAGCCGATCCATGAGCCGCTCGATGTGGGCGTACGGGCGATCAATGCGGCGCTGACAGTTGGACGAGGCCAACGTATCGGTTTGTTTGCAGGCAGTGGCGTCGGCAAGAGCGTGTTGCTCGGCATGATGGCGCGATTCACGTCGGCCGAAGTGATCGTCGTGGGATTGATCGGAGAGCGTGGTCGCGAAGTCAAGGAATTCGTCGATCGAATTCTAGGGCCGGAAGATCGTAAACGCGCGGTGGTGGTCGCGGCTCCGGCCGATCTGCCGCCGCTCATGCGTCTGCAGGGCGCGATGTATGCCACGGCAGTGGCCGAATATTTTCGGGACCACGGAAAATCGGTCCTCTTGCTGATGGACTCACTCACGCGATTTGCGCAAGCCCAGCGCGAGATTGGGCTCGCGGTGGGTGAGGCTCCTGCGACCAAAGGCTATCCGCCCTCTGTCTTCGCCAAGTTGCCGCAGCTGGTCGAGCGAGCCGGCAACGGTTCGACCGGCGGAGGGTCCATCACCGCGTTCTATACCGTTCTGACAGAGGGCGATGACAAACAGGATCCGATCGCTGACGCGGCAAGAGCTATTTTGGATGGTCACATCGTGCTCTCGCGTCGCATTGCCGAATCGGGGCATTACCCGGCTATCGATATTGAAGCTTCGATCAGTCGAGTCATGCAGGAGATCGTTCCGCTCGAGCATTCGGAGTCGGCCCGAAAGCTGCGAGAGCTCATTGCCACCTACAACCAGTCGCGCGAACTCGTGAACCTCGGTGCGTGGAAACAAGGGGCTAATCCTGTGCTAGATCGTGCCGTGGCGCTGTGGCCGAAGATCCAGGCCGTGCTAGCCCAGCGGCCGCACGAGCGTGCCGGCTTCGATGACAGCATCAACGAATTGTTCGAACTGCTCGCCCAGCCCTGAGTGCATGGAGTTAACCAGTCGTGAAGCGTGAGGACCGAATCAAGTCTTATCGGTCGACGATCGAGAAGAACGAAAACGACTGCCAGTCGCGGTTCCGCGATGCGGAGGCGAGGCTGTCGGACGCGACACAGCGTTTGAGCGAACTTAAAAACTATCGGGGCGAGTACGAGCGCGGGCTCGGCAATCGCGTCGCCAGCGGTATGAGCGGGCCGGCGCTTCTCGACTACCACGCGTTCATCGCCCGGCTTGGCGAGGCGATTCGCCAGCAACAGGAAGTCGTCACCCTATGCGAACTCGAGCGGGAACAGCAGCGAAGCCGACTGCGTGATGCCGCCGTGCAAGTGCGCACGGTCGCAGCGATCGTTGAACGGTGGCGCGCAGAGGATCGCAGCAGCGATAACCGTCGCGAGCAGCGCGAGATCGACGAGCGAGCACAAATCAACTTTCAGCGAGCAGGCGCACGGGCATGAACCAGTTGGCGACAATGTTGGATACGGACCTTACTGTTGATCCCCGTGCGCGCGCTGCGCGAACCGGGACGGATGCCGAGTCCGGGGCTGACTTCGGGCAGGTGCTGCAAGGCATATCCAAGCCCGGCGAGGCCACTATTGGCACCGAGCAGGAGGGGCGAAACTCGCGGCACAGCAAAAAAGGCAATATCGAGAGTTTTTTGAATGTGTCTGCGGATCCCGTCGTCTCGACGATGCCGATGGCTCGAGAGGTGCCAACGAGTGCTGTCGAGGCGATCACCTCAGAGCCGGCTTCAACCAACGCGACCGTTGTCAACGGCACCCCAGTACCTGCGGCCCCGGGCGCGGCTGGGGCTTCTGTGACGGCGAGGAGTTCCGCAGCCGTCTCCGGCCAAGCGCTGCGTATTTCCTTGTCTCGCGGCGAGGAGATGACACGAACGACCACCGCGACGGAAGCGCTCAAGCCGGGTCACTCAGTACCCGTCGAGGCCCTAGACGGCAGTGGCCCTACGAATGGCAAAGCGGTGGGTAGCCGCGCTGGTCTCAACGGGCCTGGCCTGCCGGCAACCACAGCGGTTGCCGAGCCGGCATCTGGCATCAGTAAGCTATCGGGCGGCGATGCAGGCCGGTTGGGTGCCCCACAGCACAAACTGCTGGCGTCGCTCGAGGCCACGGGGCTGGATGTAAGGCCGAGCGCCGTATCCATCGGGGACCCGACCACTTGGTCTATTGGCGCCGCGACGCGCGAGGACCCGACCTCAGGACTGCGTCAGTCCGTTGCCCCCGAGGCGACGCTGACCTCGCCGATGGGTTCCGAGGAGTGGCAGATGGACCTTGGGACGCAACTCGTCGCCATGATCGAAAAGGGCGAGCAGTCTGCCGTCATCAACTTGTCGCCCGCGGAACTTGGACCGGTGCAGATCGATGTGGCCGTGCGTGAAGGTGAGGTGAGCGTGGCGTTCGCCGCCCAGGTTGCTGATACCCGTTCGGCTATCGAGGCGTCGCTGCCGCGGCTCAGGGACATGTTGGCAGGCGAGGGCCTGTCACTCAGAAACTCTGATATCAACAATATGTTGCCGGGATTTTCTCAGCAAAAATCCTCTTCTCGTGGTGGTGGTGAAGATAGGCCGTCCCAGCGTGGCCGCGTTGCCGAGCCAGAGAGCGCCATCGTCGTCCAGGCCACACCGAATCGTATCCGGCGAAGTCGTGTCGACATCTATGCCTGAGTGATTTCTCAGCGCCTGGCGCGGCGATGCCCCTGTCGGATCATTGACGCTGGCACGAGTATTGCTTTCCTTCTGTCGAAGCTGATCGTGGCTTTGACGGAGAGAGCAAGTGGCGAAAGAACCTGACAAGGCCGGTGCGAAGGGCGCAAAGGCGACTGAACCCGAGGCAGGCGGCTCGGGTAAGAAGAAACTGATTCTGATCCTCGCGGCCGTCCTGGTTCTGGGCGGTGGCGGTGTCGGTGGATATTTCTTCTGGAAAGGTAAGCAAGACGCCGCGAAAAAGCCGGTTGCAGCGGTCAAAGCGCCGCTCCAGTTCTATTCCCTGGATCCGCCGTTCGTCGCCAATTTCGAGGGTGATCAGGCCTTTCGTTTCCTGCAGGTGACCGTGCGCATCGCGACGCGCTCGCCCGAGACGATGCAGGCGCTTAAAGAAAACGAACCGATCTTCCGCAACGATCTGATGCTGCTGTTCAGTCAGCAGAACGCTGAGACGCTCGCCACGAAAGAAGGCAAGGAAAAGCTGCGGGCGGACGCCCTCAAGCAGGCGAAGACATCCATGGAGTATGCAGGCGGCAAGCCCGAGACCATCGAGACCGTCCTCTTCACCAGTCTGGTCATGCAGTAGGCACGCGTCATGGCGAATGATCCCATCCTGAACCAAGACGAGGTCGATGCCCTTCTGACGGGCATGAGCGAGGGGCGCGTCAGTACCGATGGCAGCCTGCCGTCGGGTGAGGCGCGCAACTACGATCTTGGCCGCGAGGTGCGCATCCTCCGCGGCCGCATGCCCACCTTCGACTTGATCAACGAGCGGTTCAGTCGCAGTTTCCGCACCAGCATCCTCACAGCGCTGCGCCGTGCCTCGGCAGTCTCCACTAACCCGTTCCGGACGCTGAAGTACTCAGAATTCGTCCGCGAGATGACGGTGCCGACGGGTATCAATGTGTTGCGCATGCATCCGCTGCGCGGGGTGTTCCTGCTTGTGATGACTTCGGAGATGGTGGCTTCCATCGTCGACAACTTCTTCGGCGGAAAGGGCCACATCCGACGAATCGAGGGCCGTGACTTCACGCCGGCCGAGATGCGCATGGTGCAGCTGTTTCGCGACGCGGCGATCAAGGATCTGACGGATGCCTGGTCGACGGTGATGCCCGTCAAGCTCGAGTTCACAGCGGCGGAGACCAATCCGCAGTTCGCCAACATCATGAACCCGAACGAAGTCCTGCTTGTCACGGACTACGACATCGAGATCATGGGCGGCCGCAGCCGCCTGCAGACGGCGATCCCTTACAGCATGATCGAGCCGATCCGCGGTCTGCTCGAGAAAACATTCCGGGAAGAAAACGTCGATACCGACCGCGGCATGAGCCGCAGTCTCGGCGAAGAAATGAAGGACGCAGAGGTTGCGATCAACGCGCTGGTCGGTCGATCGGTGATCCCGTTGTCGCGACTGATTGATATGAAGCCGGGCGACGTACTGCCCTGCGATTTCAATGGCAGCGCACTCGTGTATGCCGAAGACGTTCCCGTGTTTCGGGGTCGCTTCGGCGCCTCGCGCGGGCAGTTGTCCGTAATGGTCGATGAATGCATGGCGCCGGGACAGACCGCGCAACGAACCAACAAGGGAAGGACGCAGTAATGAATGAGATTCCCGAGAACGGTATGGGTTTCGATCCGCTCGATCCGCCGCAGGGCCAACCAGCCAGCTCCGCTGATGCCGTGATTGCCCAAGGTGACGTCAACCTCGAGGTCATTCTCGAGGTCCCGGTCACCCTGTCGCTGGAGGTGGGTCGCACCCGTATCCCGATCCGCAACCTGCTGCAGTTAAACCAAGGCTCGGTGGTCGAGCTTGATCGCGCGGCCGGGGATCCGCTGGACGTGTTCGTCAACGGCACGCTGGTGGCGCATGGCGAGGTGGTGATCGTGAACGACAAGTTCGGCATTCGACTGACGGACGTTGTCAGCCCCGCCGAGCGCATTCGCAAGCTTAAGTAACGCGCCGCCAACCGTGTCAATGCATCCTCTCTTATCCAGCGACTTCTCGACCCTCGGCCGTTGGGTCGCCGAAACCGCCCCGGGCGGCCGTTTCGCGGCGCCGACCGAAATCACGGCGAGTCCCGCGCTCTCCGGTGGCGGCAGCTTCCTGCAGATTCTTCTGTCCTTGCTACTCGTCATCGGGACCATCTTCCTCGTGGGCTGGGCCGTACGACGCACCAAGACCATGCTCAAAGGCCGACGCGGGCTCGTTCGCGTTGTCGACGAGGTGGGTCTCGGTGCGAAGGAGCGGGCTGTGGTGATCGAGGTCGACGGCGTGCGGCTCGTAGTCGGAGTGGGTGATGGTCGGGTGACGTTGCTGCACCGCTACGCAGCCTCGTCCGATAAACAACAGGGCCAGGACACCGAGACTGACGCGGCAGGCGATGTGGCCAGCCTGCCGTTTATCGACGTGTTGAAGAAGAGTTTGGGGCGTTGAAGATGAAGTCGGCACTTTCCGCGCTCGCCCTGATCGGCTTCGCCTTCGGCGGGTTCGCTTTAGCGCAGGACGCGGGCGGCTTGAACGTGACGTTGCCGGCGCTGACCGTGAAGGAGGCGGCCGGCGGCGGTCAGACCTACAGCTTGACGCTGCAGGCGCTGATCTTCATGACGGTGCTGACATTGTTGCCCGCCATCCTGCTGATGATGACGGCGTTCACGCGCATCATCATCGTCCTCGGCATTCTGCGTCAGGCCATTGGCGCGGGGCAGACGCCGCCTAACCAGGTTCTGGTGGGTCTTGCGCTATTCATGACCCTGTTCGTGATGGCGCCGGTGGTGGACCGCATCAACACCGAGGCCTTTGAGCCGTATTCCAAAGGAACCATCGAAACCACCGTCGCGATCGAGCGCGCGCTGGTCCCACTGAAGGGTTTCATGCTCGAGCAGACTCGTGAAAGCGACATTGCGACGTTCGTGCGTATCTCGGGCGGAACGGGGTTCGACAAGCCTGAAGAAGTGCCGCTCGCCATCCTCGTACCGGCATTTGTCACGAGCGAATTGAAGACCGCATTCACGATCGGCTTTCTGCTGTTCATTCCCTTCGTGATCATTGACCTTGTGGTTGCCAGCGTATTGATGTCGATGGGCATGATGATGATTTCGCCGGTCCTGATCTCACTGCCCTTCAAATTGATGTTGTTTGTCCTCGTCGATGGCTGGTCGCTCGTCATGAGTTCCCTGGCCGGGAGTTTTTACCGATGACGCCTGAACTCGTAATGACCATCGGCCAGGACGCTCTGACCACGATGTTGGTGCTGGCCATGCCGATGCTGCTTGTGGCGCTCGCCGTCGGTCTGCTAGTCGGCGTTTTCCAAGCGGCGACGCAGATCAACGAAATGACCCTGTCGTTCATTCCAAAGCTTATTGGTATGGCCGTTGCCATCGCCTTAGCAGGGCCCTGGATGCTCAAGGTCATCGTGACCTACACCCAGAACCTGATCATCAACATTCCTTCGATGATTCGCTGAGCGCAATGATCAATATCACTCAAGCGCAGTTGATGGGATGGCTAACGGAGTGGTTCTGGCCCTTCGTTCGCATCGGCGCTTGCTTGATGGTGGCGCCCCTGTTCGGGGCGCGTTTCGTTCCGGCACGTATCCGCATTGCGCTCGCCGCTGCCATCGGCTTTCTGGTAGCACCCTTGCTGCCTTCGCCGCCCGCCGTGAGCCTGTTCTCGGGCGAGGGTATCGTGATCCTCCTGCAGCAGATCCTGATCGGTGTGGCGGTCGGATTCATGTTGCAGGTGGTGTTTGATGCAATCGGGCTCGCCGGGCAATTGCTGGCCAACTCGATGGGACTGTCGTTTGCCTTCAACATCGATCCATTGCGCGGCACCTCGACGGTGGCTGTTGGGCAGTTCTATCTGATCCTGATGACGCTGACCTTCATCACGCTCGACGGTCATCTCGCCATCATCGAGCTCATTGTGCAGGGCTTCCAGACGCTGTCGGTCGGCGCAGTGGGGCTTGGCGCCGATGGTTTATGGCGCGTCGCGAGTTCGGGTTCGGTGCTGTTTTCGGGTGCGCTGCAGGTGGCGCTTCCTGGCATCACGGCGCTGATGGTGGCCAACATCGCATTCGGTCTCATCAGTCGCGCGGCACCGACGCTCAATATTTTCTCGGTCGGTTTCGCGATCAGCATCGTCTTCGGCTTGATCGTACTTCAGGTCGGGCTGCCCGGCATTCAGCAGGGCTTCATCGAATTGACCCGCAACGCGTTCGACGACGTGGCGGAGCTTCAGCAACCCTCGGCGCGTTAAGCAGGGGTGCGATCATGGCAGAGAACGAGAGCAGCGAAAAAACAGAACGCGCGACACCCAAGCGCCTCGAAGAGGCGCGCAAAAAGGGTCAAGTCCCGCGTTCGGCCGATCTCAGCGCGGCCATCGTGTCGCTGATCGGTACCGGGTTCCTTTATCTTTTTGGCGCAGGCGCCGCGAACGAAATGCTCTCGGTCATGCGCGATGGCCTGAGCGTAACCAGCGTCGATCTGATGCAGTCGGATGTCTTGCTGCGCCACACGGGCGATCAGTTCGTGCACGGTTTTCTGGCGGTCGTGCCGTTGATGGGCGTGCTGGTGCTGGCGGCGGTTGCGGCACCGGCTTTACTCGGTGGCTGGAACTTCAGCAGCGAGGCGCTCGCATTCAAGGGCGAGCGCATCAACCCGTTGGCGGGTATCGGTCGAATGTTCTCGGTCCGGAGCCTCGTCGAGCTGATCAAGGCTATCGGCAAATTCGGTTTTGTCGGCGGCATCGGTTGCATCGTCGTGTGGTCGCAGTCCGAGGCGCTGATGGGCCTCGCGCGTCAGCCCATAGACGTGGCCATCCTCGAGGCCACCAAGATCACGGCCTATGCGTCGCTGCTCATGGCGGCCTCGCTCGGCCTGATCGCCATCATCGACGCGCCGTTCCAGCTGTGGCGGTTTGGCGAAGACATGAAGATGTCGCGCGATGACGTGCGGCAGGAGATGAAGGAGTCGGACGGTTCGCCCGAGAACAAATCGCGTATCCGCAGTGTGCAGTCGGCATTATCGCGTGGCCGCATGATGCAGGACGTACCTAAGGCCAACGTCGTCATCACCAATCCGACCCACTATGCCGTGGCCTTGCGCTACGACGAAAAGAAGAATGGCGCTCCCGTGGTCATCGCCAAGGGGGCCGATGAGGTGGCAGCGAAGATTCGCGAGCTGGCCGCAGCCAACGGCGTGCCGCTGGTGTCTGCTCCGCCGCTGGCGCGCGCGCTGTTCCGTTACGTCGACCTGGGTCGTGAGATTCCCGCCGCGTTGTACGTGGCGGTTGCACAGATCCTGACTTACGTCTGGCAGTTGCGCCAGGCCACTCGCTACGGCACCACGGTGCCCACCTTGCCCGTCATTGATCCGGCAGTCGAGAACATCGGCCGTCGTGCAGGAGTCCATTAAATGGCCACCGCTTCCACCAGCCTTCCCGAATCGAGCCCGCTTCGCGCCATCCTCGCGCAGGGCGTCGCGATCCCGGCGGCGATCCTCGCGATGCTCTCGATGGTGGTACTGCCGCTGCCGCCTCTGGTGCTCGATGTGCTGTTCACCTTCAACATCGCTTTGTCGGTGATGGTGCTGATCGCCGTATTCTCGGTCCGCAAGCCCCTCGATTTTGCGATTTTCCCGACCGTGCTGTTGATGACGACGATTTTCCGGCTGGCACTCAACGTTGCATCCACCCGCGTCGTGCTGCTCGATGGCCACACGGGCACTGCGGCGGCGGGACATGTAATCGAATCCTTCGGCAAGTTCGTCATCGGCGGCAATTACGCCGTCGGTATCGTGGTGTTCATCATCCTCACCATCATCAACTTCGTGGTGATCACGAAGGGATCGGGTCGAGTGTCGGAAGTCACCGCGCGGTTCACCCTTGATGCCATGCCCGGCAAGCAGATGGCCATCGATGCGGACCTCAATGCCGGGTTGCTCACGCAGGACGAGGCGCGGGCGCGTCGTGCCGAGGTACGAGCGGAAGCGGACTTCTACGGCTCGATGGACGGTGCCAGCAAGTTCGTTCGCGGTGATGCTATTGCGGGCATCCTCATCCTGATCATCAATCTTATGGGCGGCCTAGTGATCGGTCCGCTGATGCACGACATGGCGTTCGGCGACGCTGCGGAGCGATATACCTTGCTCGCCATCGGCGATGGTCTTGTGGCGCAGATCCCGGCACTGCTGCTGTCGACGGCGGTGGCGGTCATCGTCACGCGCATGTCGCGCGATCAGGACATGGGCGGGGAGGTGACCCGCCAGTTGGTGGGTGATCCGAAACTGCTCGGTATCGCAGCCGGTGTGATCGGCATCCTCGGTCTGATCCCAGGCATGCCGAATCTGATGTTTTTGTCGATGGCCGGATTGTGCGGCTACGGCGCGTTCTGGATGAACCGACGCCTGGCTGCCCAGGCGGCCGTCGAGGCGGCTCGCGGCGCGCTCGAGCCGGTACCGGCATCGACCGAGAAGAAGGAATTGAGTTGGGACGACGTCCGTCCGGTGGATCTAATCGGTCTCGAGGTCGGCTACCGCCTGGTGTCCCTCGTTGACAAGGAGCAGGGCGGTCAACTGTTACCGCGAATTCGCGGCGTGCGGCTGAAGTTGTCACAGGAACTCGGCTATCTCGTTCCGGCCGTGCACATCCGCGACAACCTGGAACTGGCCCCGAACGCATACCGAATCCAGCTCGCTGGGGTGCCGGTCGCCGAGGGGACGTTGATGCCGGACCGCGAGCTTGCGATCAACCCGGGTCGGGTTTTCGGTTTGATTGACGGCATCGAGACGCGCGATCCGGCGTTCGGAATGGAGGCGTTCTGGATCACCGAGGCGACGCGTGAGCAAGCGCAGTCAATGGGCTACACCGTCGTGGACGCCACAACCGTGGTGGCGACCCATCTGAGCCAGGTCATCGGGGCCCATGCACACGAGATCCTCGGTCACGAGGAAGTGCAGCAATTGCTGACGAATCTAGGCAAGAGCAGCCCGAAGTTGGTGGAGGATCTCGTACCGAAGACCTTGCCACTCAGCGTGGTCGTCAAGGTGCTGCAAGGTCTGCTGTCCGAGCGGGTGTCGATCCGCAACTTGCGAACTATTATCGAGACCCTCGCCGAGCATGCAGGCCGCACGCAGGATCCGCAGACGCTGGTGGCCCAGGTCCGGATCGCCTTGTCGCGACAGATCATTCAGGACATCGCCGGCAATGCAACAGAATTTCCTGTCGTAACCTTCGACGGGCCACTGGAACAAATGCTTACCAATTCGGTGGCATCTGGTGCGGCAACACCGGGTTTAGAGCCCGGGTTGGCAGAAAGATTGCAAGCAAGATTGCAGGATGTCGCCCAGCGTCAAGAAATGGCCGGTCAGCCGGCGGTGCTTCTGGTCTCGCCGACCCTCAGACCCGTGCTCGCACGTTTCCTGCGCTCGTCGGTCCCCCAGATGCAAGTGATCGCTTGGAACGAGATCCCGGAGAACCGGAAGGTACGTTTAGTCAGCACGATCGGTACTTAAGGCAGAAGCTACATGAAAATTCGTCGCTACATCGCCCCCGACATGCGGACCGCTTTTGCCAAGGTCCGCGATGAACTCGGTCCAGATGTCGTCATTTTGTCGACGCGTCGCGTCAAAGGGCAGATCGAGCTGACCGTGGCCGCAGACCAGTCTGCGCCCGCCGACAGTGCGGCATCGGCCCTCCCGCCTGCCCAAGGCAGCGCGGTGGGCACGGTTCGCCGTCCGGTGTTTCCGACGGTCAACGAGGACGGGATGCCCGTCGCTGCCCGTTCGGCTCCTGAGCGGGCGCCCAATCCGAAGAGTTTCGAGGCCCGGGCAGCGGCAGAGCCGGTGGCCCGTGCGAAACCCGCGGCAGTTGCACGCCCCTCTGCACAACCGGTCGCCAACATAGAGACCCTCATTTCCGCCGATCGGTCGGTGGATGATGAAGCCACACCGGTCATTGCCTTCTCAGGCCGGCAGTCGCTCCCGGCCGATACCCGCGAGAGCGTCGCGGCGCTGGACGGGGAGATCAAGGCGCTGCGGCGGCTGCTAGAGATGCAGCTGGCATCGCTCGCCTGGAACGATTTGTCGCGCCGATCGCCGGCCATGGCCGAGTTGTCGCGTGAGTTGACCGAGCTCGGGTTCAGTCGCGCGCTCGTCAAGGAAATACTCAGCCAATTGCCCGCCGTTGAAGAGTTGCACGGTGTGCGTCAAGGCGCTATGGCCGCATTGGCTGCCCGGATCCCCGTACGTGGCGACGAATGGGTGGAAAAGGGCGGCGTGGTCGCGCTCGTGGGGCCTGCCGGCAGCGGCAAGACCACAGCTCTAGCGGCGCTTGCCGCCCGTTGGGTTATGCGCAACGGTACGGGCAGTGCCGCGCTCATCAGTGCAGGCGACACCCGGTTTGGCGGTCGCGAAGCGCTTTCGCGCCTCGGTCGACTCGTCGGTTTGCCCGCGTTTTCCGTTGGCGAGATAAGGGAGTTGCCCGCGTTGCTCGCCAAGTTGGGCGAACGCGGATTGATCTTGATCGATACGCCGGCACGCAGCATCCGCAGCGGCGATTTCGAGCAGCACCTCGCCGGGCTGCGCGAGGGGGGAGAGCGCGTGCAGTTCGCCCTCGCATTGTCGGCGGCCTCCCAAGCTGCAGCCGTTCGAGAGATCGCCGTTGCCCACCAACCTCTCGGACCGTTGTCCTGCATAATCACGCATGTCGATGAGTGCACAAGTCTTGGCGGTTTGCTGTCCACGGTGATCGAGCGCGGCATCCCAGTGGCCTACACCATGGAAGGTTCGCGACTGCTCGATGATCTGCGACCCGCTCGCGCCGAAACGCTGCTCGAGTCGGCTATCGGTCTCGCCCGGCGTCATGGTGCGACGGCCGACGAGGAGATGCTGGCGCGCAGGATGGAGGAGCGAATCAATGTCGCATGACGGGCCGATGGATCGTCGTCGAAGTGTGCAGGTCATTGCCGTCACGGGCGGCAAAGGCGGCGTGGGCAAGTCCACGCTCAGCATCAATCTGGCCACGGGGTTCGCCTTGGCGGGTCGAAAGACGTTGCTGCTCGATGGTGATCTTGGGCTCGCTAATGCAGACGTCATGCTCGGCGTGACGCCAAAGTACACCCTCGGTGACGTCATTTCTGGCGATCGTAGCCTGGAGGAAGTGCTCACGCCGGTGCGTCCGAACTTCTCGATCGTTGCGGGCGCGTCCGGTATTTCGGCTTTGGCGGGTCTCGGTGAGGCCGAGCACATCGGCATCGTGCGTGCATTCAGCAGTCTCGTTGATGATATCGACGTCCTCGTGGTCGACACGCCCGCGGGTATCTCGCCGGGCGTTTTGCAACTCACCCAGGCTGCGCAACACATCATCGTGGTGGTTTGCGACGAACCCGCATCGGTGACGGACGCCTATGCTGTCATCAAGGTATTGAGCGCCGAGCACAGCATCCGGCACTTCAAAGTGGTGACGAATATGACGCGCTCTGGCGGCTCGGGCACTCAGCTTTTTGCCACCTTGTTGAAGGTCACCAACCGATTCCTCGATGTCGTGCTTGAACACGCCGCCGACATCCCTGATGACGACTTCCTGCGCCGTGCCATCCGCGAGCAGCGTCCAGTCATCGATGCCTATCCCGGAAGTGCGGCGGGCGCCGCGCTCAAGCTGCTCGTCAGCAAAGCCAGCCAATGGGAAGAGCCGCACGGATCTCGCGGCAACATAGAGTTTTTTGCCGAACGACTGGTTGCACCCTCAGGCCGACGACTTCAGGTGATCAAATGAACGCCATAAACATTTATTCGGATTTGCGGGCGAATCGATCGGAGGCGGATGATCTCGTCCGCAAGCATGCCGAGTTGGTCAGGCGAATTGCCTATCATCTCTGCGCACGCCTGCCACCTTCCGTGGAAGTCGACGACCTTATCCAGGCCGGAATGATTGGGCTGCTTGAGGCCGCTGGCCAGTTCACCGCTGGACGTGGAGCAAGCTTCGAGACCTACGCAGGGATCCGCATCCGTGGCGCGATGCTCGATTCGCTGCGCCGGCTCGATTGGGCGCCGCGCTCGGTGCACCGCCGCTCGCGCGAGGTGGCGCAGGCGATTCTGGCGATCGAACAGAAGACCGGTTCCGAAGCTTGTGCGGCCGATGTGGCGGGTCGAATGGGCGTGACGCTCGATGAGTATCACAAGATCGTGCAGGACGCGGCGACTTGCCAGCTGTCCAGTATCGAGGACGTTGAAGTCGATCATCCGGCAGACGAGTTCGTAGATCCGATGAACTCGATCGCGGACAGTGGCTTTCGTGCGGCACTCGCCGAGGCGATTGATGGGCTGCCCGAGCGAGAGAAACTCGTCATGTCGCTCTATTACCAGGACGAATTGAACCTCAAGGAAATCGGCTTGGTGCTCGGTGTGACGGAGTCGCGGGTATCGCAACTCCACGGTCAGGCGGTCTCCAGGCTCAAGGCCAGGTTGGCCGGCTGGCGGGAAACCGACGAGCCGGGCCCGAGAAAGGGTAAACTCCGCTGAGCTCAACTAACGCAGGCGCGAAAGGCCAGAGTCATTCATGGATATCTTGACGATCACCGGTCTGTTTCTGGCGATCTTCTCGCTGATCGTCGGTGCGATCCTCAAGGGCGCCGGCGTCAAGGGCTTGGTCGGCGGCGCCGCGTTCGTCATTGTTGTTCTGGGGACAATTGCTGCCATCTGCATCCATGCGCCGATGTCCTCGGTGAAGCGCGCGCTGGCGATGCTGAAGTGGCTGTTCAAGCCTCCCAAGGCCGATGAGGAAGGCCTCGTCAAACGACTGATCGAGTGGAGCTCGGCGGCTCGTCGACGCGGCGTACTCGCGCTTGAGCCTGAGATCGCCAAAGAGCAGGATCCCTTTATCAAGCGCGGCCTCGAACTCGTCTACGACGGCGCCGCGCCGGACACCGTCCGCAAGGTGCTCGAGGTAGAAAGCGACGCGCGGTACGACATGGACTACGCCGGCGCCAAGATCTTTGAAGGCATGGGCATCTACGCGCCGACCCTCGGCATTATCGGTGCCGTGCTCGGGTTGATGGCCGTCATGCAGAATCTTGAGGACCCGTCCAAACTTGGTACGGGCATCGCAGCGGCGTTCACCGCGACGGTGTATGGGATTGGTATCGCCAACCTGTTCTTCCTGCCGGCTGCGGCCAAACTGAAGGAGCTCGCCGGCGCTCAGGCCCGCACTCGCGGCATGATCATCGATGGCCTTGCGGCGATTGCCGAAGGCGAAAACCCCCGCATCATCGAGGCCAAGTTGCAGGGATACCTCACTAAACCATGAGCGGTGGCGGTCGCAAGGGCAGGAAAGAAGAGCACGCGAACCACGAGGCGTGGGCTATCCCTTACGGCGATCTGATTACTTTGCTGCTGGCCTTCTTCGTCGTGATGTATTCGGTATCCTCACTGAACTCAGGTAAGTACCGCGTCATGTCTGAAGCGCTGATGGCTGCGTTTCGTGGTGAGCCGCAGCGCGACATGCCGATTACGCTGTCGATCCGCGAGGGTATGCCGACTTCCGATCTGGTCACCATGCCGGAAACGGAAAAGGCCATGGGTCCAAGGCCGATTCGCAAGACGGATGCTCAGGGCATGGATACGGGCATGAGCCTCTCGGGCATTGCGGGCAATGTCGCCAAGGCGCTCGAGCGCCAAGTGATGACGGATCAGGTGACCATTCGCCAGCACGCCGACTGGGTTGAGGTCGAGATTCGCAACGACCTGCTTTTTCCGAGCGGCTCGGCAGCTATGGCCGGCGAGGCGGGCGAGATCGTCCGCAAGCTCGGTTCCTCGCTCGCCAACCTCAAAAATCCGATTTTCGTGCAAGGCCATACAGACAACGTTCCTATCAGCACGGCGCAGTATCCGAGCAACTGGGAGTTGTCGGCGGCCCGTGCGGGAGCTGTGGTCAGGTTGCTGGGTGAAGGCGGCGCGAATACCGCGCTGATGACGGTCATCGGATACGGTGAGCAACGTCCGTTGCAGTCCAATGAAACGTCCGAGGGGCGTGCGACCAACCGTCGAGTCGTGCTGGCGATCCTCGAGCCCGAGGGTACTCAGAGTGGCGTGTCATTCGGACCGCCCTCTACGGGTACTCGTCGCGATGGAGTGGATCCGCCGCGGCCGCAACCGAACGGCGGTGAGGTGCTGCAGCCTCGGCGTTCCGCACCCTGACCGTCTCCTTTGGTCGATCGTGGGTGAGTTAGCGTTGCGTTCGCGTGCACGAGGCGTGTGGTCTTGACACATGACTAAGAATAAAGGCATCGGGTTCGTCAATCGATTCGTCCGCGATATGGGGCAGGGCGGGCTTGAGATCGCCTGTTTTCCAGACGTTGCGACCAAACTCGTCCGCTCGCTTGATGGCGATTTCATGACCATGCCGGCGATTGCGCGAATGATCGAGTCGGAGCCTGGACTGTGCGTGCGGGTCATCGGCATGGCCAACTCGGCAGCCTTTCAGGGTGGCGGGCGCGCCATCACCGACGCACGCAGTGCGGTGGTACGCATCGGTCTGCGCTCGCTACGGGCCGTGATCCTCGCATTCGCGGTTGCGAGCCTGCGTGATCGACGGGAATTGAAACTTGTCCAGTCACGTATCGGTGAGGTCTGGCAGGGCAGCGTGTCGCTTGCCACTCTCAGTCACATACTGGCGATGCGCGTAAGAGGCGTGGATTCCGAGGGCGCATTGCTCGGCGGACTCATGCAGGGCGTGGGGCGAATTTATCTGCTGACTGAAGCGGCGTTCGACGCGGATTTTCGCGAGGACATCGAGGGTCTCGACGATATCGTGACGCAGTGGCATGTCGGGGCACTGGGGAAGATTTTGGCGCAGTGGGGTTTTGGTACGAACATCATCGAAGCGGTCGTGGAGTTCCATGGTGCGGGTAGTCGATCGGGCTTGGCCGATATCCTGAAGACGGCCCGATTGTTCCTGGATCATCAAGCGACGCCCGATGAACTAAAGACTCTGCTGCAGGACTTCGAGCCTGCTGTGCGCCTTGGACTCACGCACCTTGACCCGAAGGAGGTGTTTGAGGCGGTTAACAGGGATGCGTCGGTTGGATCGGCGCTCGGCTAATGAGTGGCGCAACCGAAAGAAACAGATTCCTAGCGCTGCTGACGCTGCTCCTCGTTGGCTTCAACGCGCTCGGGCATGCGGTCGAGTACCCCCTGCGTGAGGACGGTGGCGAAGTGTTCGGCACCGTCGAGCGCATCCAGACGCGTTACGAGGACACGCTGATCGAAATAGCGCGTCGCTACAGCCTCGGCTACGAGGAGTTGCTGCGGGTCAATCCGGGTGTGGATCCGTGGTTGCCGGGCGAGGGGACCGCTGTGATCATCCCTGGCAAACGCTTGCTGCCCCCTGCGGAGCGTGAGGGCATCGTGGTGAATCTGCCCGAGCACAGGATGTATTTTTTTCCTCGGGCCGCCAAGGGTGAGCCTGCCAAGGTTATGACCTTTCCAGTCAGCGTCGGCAAGATGGACTGGCGGACGCCCTTGGGTGTGACGAAGGTTATCTCCAAGCAGAAGGATCCACCCTGGTATCCGCCTGCCTCAGTGCGAAAGGAGCACGAGGAGCGGGGTGATCCCCTGCCTCTGATGGTGGGACCTGGCCCCGATAATCCGCTCGGCGCTCATGCGTTGCGGCTGAATATCCCGGGAGGGTCGTACCTAATACACGGCACGAATAACCCCGATGCCGTTGGCATGGCAGTGACTCATGGTTGTCTGCGCATGTACCCGGAAGATGTCGCCGTGTTGTTCGATGCCGTTAAGGTGGGCACGCGGGTCGCGCTGATCAATGAGCCTGTGAAGATCACCAAGTCGGACGGCGAAGTGTGGCTCGAGGTGCACCCGCCGATCGATGCACAGGGTCAGAGTACCGCAGTACCCTTGGAGAATTTCGAGAAGCGGCTCGACGCACTTCTCGGCGAGACCGAGGTGGCGATCAACTGGGATTTGGCTGTGCAGGCCTTGAGCGAGGCTCGAGGCATTCCCGTGATGATCGGTCTCGAGTTGTCAGTCGACCCGGCGGACGCGGTACCACCGCCGCCCCCTGAAGCCGAGACGAGTCGTCAGACCAGCGCTACGTGGTGAGCGCCGTCCACCGGCAGGATTACCCCGTTGACGAATGAACCCGCGTCGCTCGCCAGCAGCAGAGCGGGTCCGAGCAGTTCGTCCAGTTGACCCGCGCGTCCAGGAGGAATCTTTTCCAGATAGTCCTGCCCTGCGGAGGTGGCAAAGTATTCCTCATTCATTTCGGTGACGAACCAGCCAGGCGCCAATGCGTTAACGCGGATCCTGTGTCGGACGAATTCGATCGCCATGCTGCGGGTCAGCTGCGCGAGGGCTGCCTTCGAGGAGGCATAGGCGGAGTAACCGACGCCCACGCCGATACCGAGCACTGAGGTGATATTGATAATGCTGCCGGGCCGGCCGGTCGCTATGAGTCGCCGCGCAGCCTCGGCACTGACGTCCCAGGCTGCGGTGAAATTGGTCGCCATCGTCGCATCACGGCTGTGTGCGCTGGTTTTCAGGAACAGCGCAGGCTCGGCAATGCCAGCGTTATTCACGAGCACGTCTACCACGCCCTCGCTGTTCGAGATCCGCTCGAAAGCCGCCGTGATCGCCGCGGGATCGGTCACATCGAGGGCGACGGTGGCGGCGCGGCCACCGCGGGCGCGGATGCGTTCGGCGAGCTCCTGCAGACGATCCTCACGGCGCGCCGCGAGCACCACGGTGGCCCCGGCTGCGGCGAACCCTTCGGCAAGTCGCGATCCGATGCCACTCGACGCGCCCGTGACCAAAGCAACCTTGCCATCCAGGCGGAAGGTTGGAAGATGAGACTTCGTCATTCGCGCGATGATAACGTATCGATGCATCGTCATCCCGAGTCGCCGCCAGGAGCGCGCCGCGCATGTCCACCTCGTTCACCCCGTCAGGAATCATCACGCTGACCTCTGATTTCGGTCTTCGCGATCCATTCGTCGGCGTGATGAAGGGACGCATTCTCGACCGTTATCGCGAGGCCAAGATCGTCGATCTGACGCACGACATCCTCGCGCACTGGCCGGCGGAAGCGGGATTCTGGCTGGCGCGTTCGTTCGAATACTTTCCCGCGGGCTCCGTCCACCTTGCGGTGGTCGACCCGGGCGTGGGTACGGCGCGTGACATTGCGATCGTGCAGGTGGGCGCGCACGTATTCCTTGCCCCTGACAATGGGCTGCTCGAACCCGTCGCCGCGTGCGATCCCGGCGCGCGACTGTGGCATCTCGACGGCGGTGTCCTTGCACGCTTTAAACTCGGGCGTCCCAGCGCCACCTTTCATGGTCGCGACGTGTTTGCGCCACTCGCCGCAGAGTTGGCCGCTGGGCGAGTCGCCCCGGAACAACTGGGCCGACCGATCGACCAGCTTGTACCTGCCTGGGTGGACGCCGCGGAGGCCTCGGCTGATCGGGTGGCGGGAGTCGTCATCACGATCGATCACTTCGGCAATCTCATCACCAACATCGACAGCCGATTGCTCGAGGGCTGGGTCGAACCGATCGTGCACGCGGGTCGCGAGGTGCTTTCGCTGCGGCGTACCTATGGCGACATGCGACCGGGGCAGAGCATGGCGCTCGTCAATTCCTTCGGCGTGCTGGAAATCGCGGTCGCCGAGGGTAGGGCCTGTGATGCGCTCGGCCTGTCCCGCGGGGCACCGGTGATCGTCCGCAACGCTGTTCGGCGGAGTTGACTGGCGGGTAATTTTCGTTATAGTCCCCCGCGTCCACGGCACCTGAAAACGCCTAAATTGTTGATTTTAAAGGCTTCGACACCGCAATGATATCCGAACGGGACTCCGAAAGTTTCGAGCTTGACGACGATATGCTGGGCGAGGTCGCCCATCAAGACGAGAACAACGACTACGATCGCTTCCTCGATCGAGTGGAACGTCGTGCTCGCCCCGTGCCCGGTAAGCGTGGCAAGGCGGCCTGGAGCAAAGTCGAGGAAGTGCTGGCGGATAAGAAGCTCGCCAAGGACCTGCGCGAAATCTACGACGACGAACTCTAGGCTTACGGGAAGGCGCACATGTCCCGGGTCGGAGCCTCTGGCTGGGTCGTCCTGAAGTTCGGCGGCACCAGCGTATCCTCCCCATCGAACTGGGCGAGCATTGCCGCCACGGCGCGGCAGCGCCTCGATAACGGCGATCGAGTGCTGATCGTGCACTCGGCGCTGAGTGGTGTCACCGATCGCCTTGAAACTCTGCTCAACGACGCCGTTGCGGGCGATTTCACCGCCGCGCTCGATGCGCTCCGAACCCGGCATGAAACTCTGATCCAGCAGTTGGGCATCGAGTCACCCGGTGCGCTCGAGCGGTGGTGGCGTGAGCTCGCCGACTTGTTGCAGCAGATCGTCGTGGCGCGCGGTGTCGATGATCGACGGCGCGCCCGGATCATGGCGATGGGTGAACTGCTCGCGACGACGATTGGCGAGGCGTATCTGCAGGCGCATGGCTTGCCTGCTATGTGGCTCGACGCGCGTGATTGGCTGCGCGCCGAGGCGCGCGAGGCGGCGACGCAGCGGGCGAACTACCTGTCGGCAACCTGCGACTTTCGGCCGAATACCGCGTTGCAGGAGCGAATCGAGTCGCTCGGCACGCTCTTGATCACGCAAGGCTTCATCGCCAGCGATGCGGCAGGCGATACGGTGTTGCTCGGACGCGGTGGGTCGGACACCTCGGGCGCTTATTTCGCTGCGCTGCTCAACGCTCGGCAGCTTGAGATCTGGACCGATGTGCCCGGCATGTTCAGCGCCAACCCGCGCGCAACACCGGCCGCGCGGCAACTTCTGGAATTGACCTACGACGAAGCGCAGGAGATCGCGACGGCGGGTGCCAAGGTGCTGCATCCGCGATGCTTGTTGCCCGTTCGACAGTACGGCATCCCACTCTACGTGTTTGCGACACAAGTGCCGTCGATGCGTGGCACGCGCATCAGCGCGGCGCCGGTGTCCGAACTCGCTCAAGTCAAAGCCGTGTGCGTCAAAAAGGGCGTGACATTGGTTTCGATGGACAGCCCAGGGATGTGGCATCAGGTCGGGTTTCTGGCCGATGCGTTCCAGGTGTTCAAACAACATGGGATGTCGGTCGACCAGGTGTCGACCTCCGAGACCAACGTCACCGTGTCGCTCGATCCACAAGCTAACGCACTCGATGCATCGGCGCTTGCTGCGCTGCAGCGTGATCTCGCGCCACTCTGTCGTGCCGAGATCATCGGGCCTTGCGCCTCGGTGAGTCTGGTTGGCCAACATATCCGCGGCATCCTGCACCGACTCGGCAGCGCCCTCGAGTTGCTGGCGGATCGCCGGATTTACCTTGTCAGTCAGGCGGCCAACGACCTGAACCTCACCTTCGTCGTCGATCAGGACCAAGGGGATCGACTGGTCGAGAGCCTTCACGAATTACTGGTGGAGCCAGTGCGCGACGATCTCGTGCTCGGGCCCACATGGTCGCAGTTGTTCCAGCCCGCGGAGGTGGCGGTCACGACATCACAACCGTGGTGGGCGGAGCGACGCGCGCAGTTGCTCGAGCTGATGCAGGGTCGCCATTGCGCCTATGTGTACGATGGCGAGACCCTGCGTGAGCGATGCCGAGAGCTACGGTCGATGCGCTCGATCGCGCGTGTCTCTTATGCGATGAAGGCGAACCCGCATCCGCAGGTGCTTCGTGCGGTGAGCGATGAGGGACTGGCGCTCGAATGTGTGTCTCGAGGCGAGCTTGAGCGCGTCTTCGAGACTCTGCCGGGCATCAATCCGCAGCACGTGCTCTACACGCCGAACTTCGCACCCCGCGAGGAGTACGCCTGGGCGTTAACGCGAGGGGTTCTGGTCACGCTCGACAGCCTGCACCCGATCGAGCAGTGGCCCGAACTGTTTGCGGGCCGCGATATCTTCGTGCGGCTCGACCCGGGCGGCGGTCGCGGCCATCACCAGCACGTGCGAACGGCGGGCAGTCAGTCGAAGTTCGGTGTAGCTCAAAACGAGATCGATCGCTTCGTGATCGCGGCGGATCGGGCTGGAGCGCGTATCGTTGGCCTGCATGCCCACGCGGGCAGCGGCATTCTGACGATTGATAGCTGGCTCGACACCGCCCGCTTCATGATCGCCGCGCGTGCGCAGTTTCCGCATGCGCGAGTGTTCGACCTCGGTGGTGGGCTTGGCGTCCCGACGCGGCAGGGTGGCCGACGACTCGACCTGGCGGCGCTCGATGCGGCGCTCGCTGAGTTCGCGCCGGAACTGCCGAACGTTGCGCTGTGGTTGGAGCCGGGTCGCTACGTGATCGCCGAGGCCGGCGTACTTCTCGCTCGCGTGACGCAACTGAAATCGAAGGGTGATGTCAGTTACGTCGGCGTGGCCACCGGCATGAACTCGCTGATCCGTCCGGCGCTCTACGGCGCGCATCATGACATCGTCAATCTCTCGCGTCCGGCGGACGGCGCACTGCGGCGCTTCGAGGTCGTCGGCCCGATCTGCGAGACGGGCGATGTGCTGGGTCACGACCGTTACCTGCCGGCCGGGACCTGCGAGGGCGATGTGCTGTTGATTGCCACCGCGGGCGCTTATGGCGCCAATATGGCCTCACACTACAACTTGCGCGACCCCGCCGAAGAGTTGCTGATATAGCGATAAAAACTGATTCGGCGAGACGATTGCCTGTGCAGCGTCAACTTTTGTGGCGTTAACTTTTGTGGCGACGCGCAAGTTCGCGGGCCACGTCTTCGAGTCCAAGCTCCTTTGAGCGCAGCAGCACGATGAGGTGGTAGATCAAATCCGCCGACTCGCCCACGAGCTTGTCGGCATCGGCGGTGACCGCAGCCAGCGCAACCTCGACGCCTTCCTCTCCGACCTTTTGCGCAACCCGAGCAGGACCCGATTCGACAAGACGGCGCGTGTAGCTGCTGCTGTCGTTCCCGCTCAGGCGTTGGCTTACCACCTGCTGGAGTTGCGCGAGAAAGTGAAGGGGGTTTGCCTCGAGCAGTGCGTCATCGCCGAAACAGTGCCGTGTACCCTCGTGACACACAGGTCCTGCCGGTTGTGCCAGCAACAACAGCGTATCGCGATCGCAGTCGGCGTGTACATCGACAACCTGCAGCGTGTGGCCGGAGGTTTCGCCTTTTTCCCACAGACATTGCCGGCTTCGGCTCCAGAAGACGGCGCGGCTACGCTTCAGCGTCTGCTCGAGCGCCTCACGGTTCATCCAGCCGACCATCAGCACCTCGCCGGAGCTCGCGTGCTGCACCACGGCGGTGAGCAGCCCTTCGCCCTTGGCGAAATCGAGTTGATCCAAATTTTGTGAGCTGACTTTCATGGTCGAATCTCCACGCCCGCTGCGATCAAGGTCTGCTTGAGCTCACGTACGACGATCTCCCCGGAGTGGAATACGCTCGCCGCGAGGGCGGCATCCACGCGCGCCTGCACGAACACATCGACGAAATGTTGCACACTGCCGGCGCCGCCCGAAGCCACGAGCGGCACCCGGCAACAGTCACGCACTGCTGCAAGCTGCGCGAGGTCATATCCGCGCCGCACACCGTCACTGCTCATGCAGTTAAGGACGATTTCCCCGGCACCACGATCGACGGCTTCACGAATCCACGCAAGCGTGTCGCGACCGCTGTCGCCCGAACGGTTCGGATCGCCGGTGTAGCGATGTACTCGGTATCCAGTTGGGGTGGTCTGGCTGTCGATGCCCACCACGATGCACTGCGAGCCGAAGCGGCGCGCGAGGGCATCGATGAGGGATGGGTTTTCGAGCGCCGGCGAGTTGACGGAGATCTTCTCTGCGCCGGCATTTAGCACCGCCTCGCCCTCGGCCACCGAGCGGATGCCGCCGGCGACACAAAACGGAATGTCGAGCAGTTGAGCGACGCGACGCACCCACTCCCGATCGACGCTACGCCCGTCGGGGCTCGCGGTGATGTCGTAGAAGACGAGCTCGTCCGCGCCCTCGTCGCGATAGCGCTGCGCGAGCTCGAGGATATCGCCGACGATGCGATGGTCGCGGAACCGAACTCCTTTGACGACTTGGCCGTCACGCACGTCGAGACAGGGAATGATGCGCTTGGCCAGCATTCAGCCTGCCCACCAGGCACGGGCCTGGGATTCCGTGATCCGCCCTTCGAGCAACGCCTTGCCACTGACCGCTGCGGGCATTCCAAGGTTGCGCAGCTGCTGCAAGTCGGCGAGGTCACGAACGCCACCCGACGCTTGCCAGCCAATGTGAGGGTATCGGCGTACACACTCGGCATAGAGTTCGACGCTGGGGCCGGCCAGCGCTCCATCGCGGGCGATATCGGTGCACAGCACATGTTGCAGGCCCTGGGAAGCGAATCGGTCGATGGCCTCCCATAAGCTTACGGCGGTGGCTTCGGTCCAGCCGCGGGTGTGGACTCGAGGCACGCCGAGCGCATCGACACGTACATCGAGCGCGAGGCAGATGCGGTCTGAGTCGAACTGAGAAAACCATCGCTGCACCATAGCCGTGTTCTCGAGTGCCGCACTGCCGACGACGATACGCTCGACACCGCCCTCGAGCAGAGCGTGCGCCGCATCCTCGCTTCGGACGCCGCCGCCGACCTGAAGCCGAAGGTCTGACCGGCTCGCCAGTTCCAGGATTTTCCCGCGATTGCCGAGTTCGCCGTCGCGCGCACCATCGAGGTCGACGACATGCAGCCACGTGGCACCCAGATCGCGATAACGCGCAGCGAGCTCTGCCGGATCACGGTCGTAGACCGTCTCGGCAGCAAAGTCACCCTGCAGCAGCCGCACGCACTGGCCGCCGCGCAGATCGATGGAGGGAATCAGGATCACGTCAGCTCCAAAAAGTTGGCGAGTAGTCTTGCTCCGGCGGTCGATGACCGCTCCGGATGGAACTGCACACCGCAGAAATTTCGCTGTCTGACGACGGCGGGAAACGCGACGCTGTAATCGGTCTCGGCGAGCGTTGCGGCAAGTCCCGACTGCAGGTGGTAGCTGTGCACGAAATAAAACCAGTCGCCCGAGCCGATGCCGCGAAGCAGCGGATCCTCGCGGGTGATGCGCAGTCGGTTCCACCCCATGTGAGGAACGGGTGCGCCGGGCTGGTCGGCAAATCGCTCGACCTCGCCTGGCATAATGCCAAGACAGCGCGTCTCATCCTCCTCCGAATACGCGCACAGAATCTGCATGCCCAAGCAAATGCCGAGCACGGGGCACTGCAGGTTGCGCAAGGTGTCTATGAGTCCCTGAGCTGCTAGACGCTGCATGATGGAACCAGCGGCCCCGACGCCAGGAAGCAGAACGCGCGGCGCGCACGCGATACGCGTCGGATCGGAGCTGACCTCGCTGCGTGCTCCGAGTCGATCGAGGGCAAAGCCGAGGGAGGCGAGATTCGCTCCACCCGAATCGACCACGACGACGTCCACGGCCTTGCTCACAGGACGCCTTTGGTACTCGGCAGATCGTCGCCGTCGCGACGCAGCGCCATTCGCAGCGCGCGTCCGACGCCCTTGAAGCAGGCCTCGACCATGTGATGCGCATTGTCTCCGGTCACACTGACGTGTACGGCCGCACCCAGCGCATCGGCGAGCGAGCGGAAGAAATGCGGTACGAGTTCCGTAGGCAACTGTCCGACGGTCTCGCGGGTGAACTTACCTTCAAACACGAAGTGGCTGCGTCCCGAGAGGTCGATGGCCACTTGCGCGCGTGCTTCGTCCATCGGCAGCAGGAACCCGTAACGAGCAATCCCACGCTTGTCGCCGAGGGCCTCGCGCAGCGCCTGTCCGAGCGCGAGCGCGCAGTCCTCGACGGTGTGATGCTCGTCGACCTGCAGATCGCCCACACACCGTAACTCCAGCGAAAACCCACCGTGTTTACCGAGCTGTTCGAGCATGTGATCGAAGAAACCGATCCCCGTGCTCAGGGTCATTGGCTCGACGTGATCGAGATCGACGGTAACGTCGATGGAGGTTTCTCGTGTTCTCCGAGAGACCCGGGCGCGTCGGGCGGTGAGTTCCCGCACCGTCTTGGCCCAGTCCCCCGCAGCATCGTTTGGCGATCGAATGCGATGGGCTGCGCAGCCGAGGCGTCGCGCGAACTCAAGATCCGTCTCGCGATCACCTATCACTGCGGAGCGCTGTAGGTCGACTGCGTTGGCGGTGATCCAGTCCGCTACGAGCGCCGTGTTCGGCTTGCGACAGGCACAGCCATCCGAGGGTTTATGCGGACAGATAAAAACCTCGCGAAAGTGCACGCCTTGACTCGCATACGCGTCTAGGATGAACTGCTGCGGGCCGGTAAAATCCTCGGTGGGGAACGAACTCGTGCCGAGCCCGTCCTGGTTTGTAACCATGACGAGCGTATAGCCTGCGTCTTGCAACTGCCTGAGTGCCGCAAACGCGCCAGGCACGAAGCGGATCTTATCGAGGCGATCGACTTGGTTGTCGGCCGGTTCCTCGACCAAGGTACCGTCCCGATCCACAAAGAGCACTCTCATGTGCCGCACTCCAGCGCCGTCATGACGCGATTGTTCTGCTCGGGCGTGCCCACCGTGAGGCGAACCGCTTCGCCCAACGCGGGCTTACCGCTGAAGTCGCGAGCGAGCAGGGCGACCGCCTGCAAGCGGGCGAGTACGCTGCGGGCATTCGTTGTCTCGAGCAACAAAAAATTCGCTTCGCTCGGATATACCCGCTTCACCCACGGAGAGCGGGCCAGCGCCTCACGAAGGCGCTCCCGCTCTGAACAGATTCGTGCGATGCGCGCCAGTGCGATCGGCCGATTGCTGTGATGCAGTGCGTGCTCCGCCGCGGTCGAGGCTGGGCGCGCGATGGCGTAGGGCGGGATGATCTTGCGCAGCAAGCGGATCACTGTGGGTGCGGCGATCACCGTACCGATACGGGCGCCAGCCAGACCCTGAGCCTTAGAGAGCGTGCGTAGGATAACGAGGTGCGGATACTCGGCGAGTGAGCCGACCCAAGAGGTCTGCGCCGAAAACTCGCTATAGGCCTCATCGACCACCACGATGGCCCGACCGCGTGCCGCGTCGAGCACACGGCGGATCGACGCCGAATCAAGGCTGTTACCGGTCGGGTTGTTCGGTGAGCACAACCAGACGAGCTTCACGCGTGGATCGAGCGCCGCGATGACGCTCGTGTCATCGAGCGCGTAGTCCTTGCCGAGTGGCACGTTGACGACCGTGGCGCCCTGAATCCGCGCTGCCACCGCGTACATGCCGAACGTAGGAGGGCAGATGATGACTGCGTCCTCGCCTGCCCGACAAAACGCACGGGTCAATAGATCGATTCCCTCGTCGCTGCCGCGACCCACGAGAAGCTGCTCGGTGGATACACCATAGTGTGAGGCCAGCGCGGCGAGCAACGCGGCGGGTTGCGGCTCCGGGTAGCGGTGTAGCGCAGTGTCCGGCGGCTCCGAGTGCGGTGGCCATGGCAACTCGTTGGCGTGCAACCGCTCCAGCGTCGGCGCGAACACGGCGTGCTCATACGGCGCGAGGGCGACGATGTCCGGGCGTGCGAGCGCGAGGATCTCGGCATCATCCGCAGGTCTGGAGCTCATGTACCCACCGGCTTGAGCACTTCGATCCGGGTTTTGACCGCCAGTGCGTGGGCATCAAGGCCTTCGATACGGGCCATGGTGACGGCAGTCGGACCTAGCTCCATTAGTCCTGCGGGAGTGGCTTCCTGCACCGTGATCCGCTTGAGGAAGTCGAGCACTGAGAGTCCGCTGTAGGCTCGGGCGTATCCGTATGTGGGCAGTACGTGGTTAGTGCCTGAGCAGTAATCGCCGAGTGGTTCCGGCGTCCATTGCCCGAGGAACACCGACCCTGCCGAGGTCACACGGTCTAGCCATTCGCGTGCTTCGACGATATGGATGATGAGATGTTCGGGCGCATAGCGGTTGGAGATGTCGAAGGCCTCTTGCAGATTAGGCACGACGACGATGCGGCTGCGCTGCAGCGACTGATCGAGGATTTCCCTGCGCGACAAGCCGATGATCAGCTCTTCGGCGGCTTCGCGAACGGCCTCGGCGAGGCTCTTGGAGGGCGTCAGCAATATTGCCTGCGACAGCGCATCGTGCTCGGCTTGCGCAAGGAGGTCCGCGGCAATAAATCGTGGGCGCGCCGTGGCATCGGCGATGACCAACACCTCCGAAGGACCTGCGGGTAAATCAAGCGCCGCACCTTCCGGATCTTCGGCAACGATTTGCTTCGCCGCCGTGACCCACGCAGAACCGGGACCTACGATCTTGTCGACCTTCGGAATGGTCTCGGTGCCATAGGCGAGCGCGGCGATGGCTTGCGCACCACCGATGGCATACACCTCGTCAATCCCGCACAGCTTGGCTGCGGCGAGGATGTGCGGGTGAATGCGGCCTCCACGTACGGCGGGAGTACACAGCACGCGACGCTTGCAGCCGGCAATCTCAGCGGGGATCGCCGCCATCAACAGCGCGGAGACAAGCGGTGCGGAGCCGCCCGGAACGTAGATGCCGACCGAATCGATGGGACGGGTGATGCGCTCACAGACCACACCGGGCGAAGTTTCCAGCGAAATGGCTTGCGGCAATTGTGCTTGATGGAACTTCTTGATGTTCGTGATGGCGTGGATCAGCGCATCGCGACCGTCCTTGCTTAGTGTCGAGAAGGCTTGCAGGAACTCGGTGGCCGGAACTTTCAAATGAACGGGCACGCCGCCGTCGAAACGAGCGGCGTACTCGAGTACCGCCGCATCACCGCGGCTGCGTACCTCTCGTACAGTCTCTCGAACGAGGGCGAGCAGTTCCTCGCGACCGGCTGCTGAGGGACGCGCGAGAACTTGCTTGCGGGCCGATTCGTCGAGCTTCGAGTAATCGAATATGGGCAGCATCATGCGAGCATCTTCTCCACAGGAAGCACCAGCAAAGCGCTGGCGCCTGCCGCCTTGAGGCTTTCGAGCGTTTCCCAGAACACGTTTTCACGGCACACCGCGTGCACCGCTACCTTATCCGGGTTGCCTTCGAGCGGGATAATGGTCGGCGACTCGCTGCCCGGCAATAACTTACGGATGGCGGGCAGCGCAGAGCGGGGCGCGTGCAGCATGATGTACTTGCTCTCGCGAACCTGCTGCACGCCATCAATGCGCATCAGCAGCCTTTCGACCCAGGCCATTTTGTCCGCGGGCAGCTCAAGCGGTGTGCGTACCAGCACGGCATTGCTCTGCAGTACCGTTTCGACTTCGCGCAAACGGTTGGCAATCAGCGTGGAGCCCGTCGAGACGAGATCGCAGATGGCATCGGCCCGACCGAGTCGCGGCGCAATCTCCACAGCACCTGACAGTGTGACGACCTCGGCGTCAATGCCGTGGGTGCGCAGGTAATTGCCGAGCAGGAAGGGATAGGTGGTGGCCACCCGCTTGCCGCGGAGGGATTCTGGACCCGTCCAAGCCGTATCGTCGGGTACGGCGATTGATAGTCGGCAACGACCGAAGTCGAGGGAGCGCAGCACTTCGAAGCGCGTGGCGTGGCCACGCGCTGCCAGCTCGAGGCGCTTTTCTTCGATAACGTTGAGGCCGACGAGGCCAAGATCACAGACATCTTCCTCGACGAGATCGGGAATATCGTCATCGCGCACGAACAGCAGATCGAGAGGCATGTTCTCGCCAAAGCCGACCAACTGATCCTTGCCGCGGGAAAATTTGAGCCCGCAGCGCACCAACAGATCGGTCGAGTGATCGGTAAGACGGCCGGACTTCTGGATCGCCAGCTTCAGGCGCGTCGCCTTGTCGATGACCGAAGCGCTCATCGGGCCGATCCGCCTACTGCGCGCTGCGCCTCGAGGCGTCGCGCCGCCAGATCGTAGCCACCGTTGCCTGTCGACACGTACCGAGCCACGCGCGCGATCGTGGTCACGCTGACGCCCGTGTGTTTGTGGATCTCGCGATACGGCAACCCGCGCTCGAGCCACTCGACAACGGCCCAGCGATCAGACATCGCCTCGAGTTCAGCCGGGGTGCACAGGTCGCGAAAGAACGCGCGACATTCGTCGATGTTGCGCAGGGTCAGGACGGCCTGATACAGGGCTCGCTCGGCGCGCGCCTCCTGCCGGGGTGTGAGACGGGCGTGGGGTTTCACGGGTTTTGTTCCATTGTGCTAATGTGCTAACACGTTAATACAAAGTGATCCGTATGACAAGCCGAGACTGATTGACGTCCGTTGACCGTCACGGATACCATTGAGGCTCTCATCGAGACCGGCTGAGGGAAAAGGCCCTTTGACGCCGGGGCAACCGCCAGGCTTAACCCGCCCGGAAAGGTGCCAACTCCTGCGCGATGGCCTCTTGGCCGGCGACAGATGAGCGGACGACGCAACCTGCCAGCGGCAGGAGAGGGCTGTCGCTTCCCGCGGGTGCGGGCGCTCATTCCGGGAGTCTCGACGATTGGCATGCGGCGAAGCCGCGTGGGTCTAAAGATTCGTGAACCCGGACAGTACAGAGAATCCAGCGCGCGCGGGCACCGAAGGCGAGTTTGTGTTGCCCGGCGAGTTTGCACTCCATCACGGCGGCAGCCTCAAAGACCTTCGGATCGCCTGGCGCCTCGTCGGCCCTGCGGCGGCGCCGCTGATCGTCGTGCTCGGGGGCATTTCCGGGCACCGCCGCGTGTTTGCCGATCAAGACGACGGCTCAGCGTGGTGGCAAGAGATCGCGGGGCCGGGCAGGGCATTGCCAACTCAGGCCTTGCGTGTGCTGGCGTTCGACTATCTAGGGGGTAGCGGTCGCACCACCGCCCCGAAACCAGGTGAGAATTTTCCGCCTGTCTCCACCTACGATCAGGCCGAAGTTCTGAAGCATCTGCTCGATCACTTACAGATCGACCGTCTGCGCTGCATCATCGGTGCATCCTACGGTGGCATGGTGGCTTTGGCCTTCGCTGAGCGTTACCCCGAACGGGTACGGCAGTTGCTGGTGATGAGTGCGGCGGAGCGCACGCATCCGATGGCGACTGCCTGGCGCTGCGTGCAGCGTCGCACGGTGCGTTTCGCCATCGAAACCGGCCATCCGGCGGGCGGGCTTGCGCTTGCCCGGGCGCTGGCCATGGCCACATATCGCAGTCAGGCAGAGTTCGCGGCACGTTTCGACGGTGAACCGCGACTCGAGAATGGTCGATTCGTGTTCCCCGTCGAGGAGTATCTGCTTGCCCGCGGACGTGACTACGCGGCGCGGTATCAACCCGACTCGTTCCTGCTGCTCTCCGAGTCGATCGACCTGCACCGGGTCAATGTCACGCGCATCGATGTACCGGTGCTCGCGATCGGCGTGCGCGAGGATCAGCTCGTGCCGATCGACGACATGCGGCACATGGTTCGTCGTCTGCCACAAGGTCGACTTATCGAGATGTCGTCGCTGTATGGCCACGACGCGTTTTTGAAAGAGGCGGAGCAACTTGCGCCGCTACTGGCCAGCTTGACCGAGGACAACGCATGACCCGTCTTGATCCGCGCACTGTTGCCGTGCGCGCCGGCTTGGAATCCGATGCCACGACCGGTGCGGTGGTTCCACCGATTCACCTGAGTTCAACCTACGCGTTCCCCTCGTTTGGTGTGAAGGGCAAGTACGATTACTCTCGATCCGGCAATCCGACGCGCGACCTGCTCGGGGAGGCGGTGCGGGAACTCGAGGGCGGAGCAGGTGCGGTTATTACTGCTTCAGGCATGGCCGCGATCGCCTTAATTGGTCAGGTGCTACCACGCGGGTCTCGAGTGGTCGCGCCGCACGACTGCTATGGCGGCACGTTTCGACTGTTCAACGCGTGGCACAAGCGCGGCGATTTCGCGGTGGAGTTCGTCGACTACGGTAATGCCGACGCGCTGCGCACGAGTCTGAGCACGTCGGCTGCGCTGGTGTGGGTCGAAACGCCGAGCAACCCGTTGCTGCGCATCACGGACATTCGCGCAGTGGCGGCCGCAGCGAAAGCGGTCGGTGCACTAATCGTCGTCGACAACACTTTCATGTCGCCAGTGTTGCAGCAGCCGCTGCAACTCGGTGCCGATGTCGTCGTGCATTCGACCACCAAGTACCTCAATGGACACAGTGACGTTGTCGGTGGGGCAGTCGTTGCAGCACGCGAGGATCTGCATCAGCAGTTCGCGTGGTGGGCTAATGCCCTCGGCATGACGGGCGCTGCCTTCGATAGTTTTCTTACCCTGCGTGGTATTCGCACGCTGCATGCACGCATGGCGTTGCACGAAAGCAATGCCGTTGCGCTGGCGAGTCACCTTGCCACGGCGGCTGGCGTTCGCAAGGTGTACTACCCGGGGCTGTCGACCCATCCCGGGCATGTGCTTGCGAAGACCCAGCAGAGTGGCTTCGGGGCGATGTTGTCGATCGAGCTCGACGGGGGGCTGCCTGCCGTCGAGCGTTTCGTCGCTGCGCTCGGGTTGTTCTCGCTGGCCGAGTCGCTCGGCGGAGTGGAGAGCCTGATCGCCCATCCGGCAACGATGACCCATGCGGCAATGGAGCCGGCGGCGCGGGCGGCGGCTGGACTCGTGGACGGCCTGCTGCGTCTGTCGATCGGCATTGAGGCGATCGAGGACTTGCGAGCTGATCTCGACTCCGGCCTCGCGGCGCTGCGACGCTAACCCAGCTTCGCGATCACCGCATCACCCATGCCGCGCGTGCTTAGCACGGCGGCAGAGTCGATCGTCAGATCGGCGGTGCGAGCGCCGGCCTCGAGTGCCGCGTTGACGGCCGCTTCGATCTGCAGCGCCTCTCGCTCGAGACCGAGCGAGTGTCGCAGCAGCAGTGCGGCACTCAAGATGGTGCCGCAGGGGTTGGCAATCCCGCGACCGGCGATGTCGGGCGCGGATCCGTGGATCGGTTCGTACAAGCCGCGACGCCCCTCGCCAAGCGCTGCTGAGGGCAGCACGCCAAGGGAGCCGGCAAGCATGGCCGCTTCGTCCGTCAGCACATCGCCGAAGAGATTCTCGGTAAGGATGACGTCGAAGTCGCGAGGCCGTCGGATCAAGTGCATGGCTGCGGAATCGACGAACATGTGTTCGATCGACACACCGGGAAACTCCGCATCGATTACGCGCTGACTGACTTCGCGCCACAGACGGGAGGTCTCGAGCACGTTGGACTTGTCGACCTGGGTGATACGCCCGCGGCGTTGGCGAGCGAGGTTCCCAGCGACCTGCGTTATGCGCTCGATTTCAGGGACTGTGTAGGCGCACTCGTCGACCGCGCGGTCACCTTCCCGCCACTTGCGACCGAAATAAATGCCGCCCGTCAGTTCGCGAACGAACAGCATGTCGACGCCATCGATGATCTCCGCCTTGATGGTGGAGGAGTCACGCAGCGCCGGAATAACCTTGACCGGTCGAAGGTTCGCGTAGACGCCAAGGGCTGCGCGCAGGCGCAGCAGTGCCGCTTCCGGGCGCACGGGAGCCTTAGGGCCCCACTTCGGTCCGCCGATGGCACCGAGCAATACGCCATCGGCTGCCAAGCAGCCCTCGAGTGTGGCGGGCGGCAGGCCGTCGCCGAACTCGTCGATGGCCACCCCACCGAAGGGGAGGTGATGGAGAACGAACTCGTGACCGTGCAGGGTCGCCATGCGTTCGAGCACGCGCACCGCTTCGGCAATCACCTCGGGGCCGATGCCGTCGCCCCCGAGTACGGCGATACGCGCTTTCATGCGCCTCGGCGCGCTTCGTACGCTTCGATGGCGGCGTTCTTCGAGAGCAGAAAGCCAAGTTCATCGACGCCGTTCATGAGGCAATACCGCGCGAACGGATCGATGGGGAAGCCGACGGGCGCTTGACCCGGCAGGGTCAACGTCGCGGTCTGCAGGTCGATGCTGATTTCAGCACCCGGATTGGCGATCAGCCAGGCATGCGTAGCGGCATCGACGACGATCGGCAGCAAGCCGTTTTTCAAAGAATTGTTACGGAAGATATCGGCGATTTCCGTGCTTATGACCGCTTGGAAGCCGTAGTCGAGCAAGGCCCATGGGGCGTGCTCGCGCGAGGAGCCGCAGCCGACGTTTCGACCGGCCACCAGGATGCGGCATCCCTGAGCCGCAGGCGTATTGAGGATGAAGTCGGCGCGAGGGGCGCCATTAGCGTCATAGCGCCAGTCGGCGAACAACTGCTGGCCGAGACCTTCTTTGGTGGTCGTCGTGAGGAACCGGCCAGGGATGATCTGGTCGGTGTCGATGTTGGTCGAGGGCATCACGACCGTACGGGAGCGAATGGATGTGATCGGGTTCATGAGGATCTCCGTATCAGCCGTTGAGCAGTTCGCGCGGGTCGGTCACCCGTCCGCGAATCGCCGACGCTGCAGCGGTCTCGGGACTTGCGAGCAGGGTGCGCGCACCGACGCCTTGCCGTCCCTCGAAGTTGCGATTGCTGGTGCTGACCGAGTACTCGCCCTTGGCCACGGTGTCGCCGTTCATGCCGAGGCACATGGAGCACCCTGACTCGCGCCACTCCGCGCCGGCCTCTTGGAACACATGGTGCAAGCCCTCGGCTTCGGCGAGGCGCTTGACCTCCTGCGACCCGGGGACGACCAGCATGTGCACGCCTCGTGCGACCTTGTGGCCACGGAGTACGCTCGCCGCTGCGCGCAGATCGGACAGTCGGCCATTGGTGCAACTGCCGACGAACACCACGTTCACGGGCGCATTGCGGATCGGCTCGCCGGCATTGAGCCCCATGTAGCGCATGGCGGCATCGAACACCGGGTCGCCGCGTCGGTCCGGGATGTTGCCGGTTACCGGGACGACCATCCCGGGGTTGGTGCCGTACGTCACCATCGGTTCGAGGGCTGCGCCGTCAATGTCGATACGCTTGTCGAACCGCGCACCTTCGTCGGTGGGAAGCGTGCGCCAGTGGGACACCGCGGCGTCCCAAGCGGCACCCTTCGGCGAGCGCGGCCGATCCGCGAGATAAGCGAAGGTGGTCTCGTCCGGTGCGATCATGCCGGCGCGGGCGCCGGCTTCGATCGACATGTTGCACACCGTCATCCGCTCTTCCATGGACATCGCGCGAACGGCTGCGCCGCGATATTCGATGACGTGTCCCGTGCCGCCGGAAACGCCGAGCTGCCCAATGATCGCCAAGATCAAATCTTTGGGCGTCACGCCGGTGGCCAACTGTCCGGCCACTTCGACAGCCAGTGTCTTAGCCTTCTTCTGCAACAGACACTGCGTCGCCAGCACGTGACCGACTTCCGTGGTGCCGATGCCGAAGGCGAGGGCGCCGAACGCGCCATGGGTGGACGTGTGGCTGTCGCCGCAGACAATGGTCTTGCCCGGCTGGGTGACGCCGAGCTCGGGGCCAATGATGTGGACGATGCCGCGCCGCTCGTCCTGCAGGCCGAGCAGTTCGACGCCAAACTCGGCACAGTTCTTCTCGAGCTGGCGAATCTGCTTGGCCGCCGACTCGATCGTGATCGGCGCACCGCCGAACACCTGCTCGGTGCGCGTCGGGGTGGCGTGATCCATGGTGGCGAGAGTGAGATCGGGACGCCTGACTTTCAGTCCCCGCTCGCGAAGCACCGAAAATGCCTGCGGTGAGGTGACCTCATGGGTCAGGTGCAAGTCGATGAAGATCACGGCCGGGGTATCGGCGGTCTCCGGCACGACCTCGTGGGCTTGCCACACTTTTTCGAACATCGTCTTCAACTGGGACATGGACCTTCCTTGCGAGTAGCTGGGCAGGGTGAGACTCAGGCGGCCTTGCGCGACAACTCGATGCGGTTGATCACCTCGAGAAAGGCGCGCGTGGCTGACTCGACGATGTCGGTGGTCACGCTCGAGCCGCGGTAGCTGCGTTGATTGAAATCGACATAGACAATGGCTTCGCCCTGCGCATCTTCGCCCTCCGAGAGACTGCGCAACTCGAACTTCCGCAATACGGGCCGCAGTCCGGTCGCTGCCTCGATGGACTTGAACGCTGCATCCACAGGGCCGTCCACGGACGCGCTGCGCTCGATGACCGACCCATCGGCATGACGCAGTGTGACGGTGGCCTGTCCTCCTGCCGGCGATGAACTCGTCGTCAACTCGGCAAGACTCCAAGGACCGGAATCAGCGCCTTCCGAGCGCAGCACCAGCGCTTCGATGTCGCCATCGAAGAGTTCCTTCTTTTTGTCGGCCAGGGCCTTGAACTCCTCGAAGACGCGGGCGAACTCTGCGTCGCTAAGCTCGAAGCCGAGTTCCTTGATGCGCTCGCGCAGTGCATGTCGGCCGCTGTGCTTGCCGAGCACGAGCGACGAGCGGGTCAGGCCGACGTCCTGCGGTCGCATGATTTCGTAGGTGCTGGCGTTCTTCAGCATGCCGTGCTGATGAATGCCCGACTCATGCGCGAAGGCGTTTTCGCCGACGATCGCCTTGTTCCGCGGAATCGGCATCCCCGTGATGCTCGACACCAATCGTGAGACCGGATAGAGCTTGTGTGAATTGATTCCCGTCTGAGCGTTGAAAAACGTCTCGCGGGTGCGCAGCGCCATCACCACCTCTTCGAGCGAGCAGTTGCCTGCGCGCTCGCCGATGCCGTTGATCGTGCACTCGATCTGCCGTGCGCCGGCGACCACGGCCATCAGGCTATTGGCGACCGCCATGCCGAGATCGTCGTGGCAATGCACCGACAGGCGTGCCCGGTCGATGTTGCGAACGTTCTTGCGCAGGTAGCGAAAGAGCTCGGCAAACTCGTGCGGCACGGTGTAGCCGACCGTATCCGGGATGTTGACGGTGGTGGCACCTGCGTCGATCACGGCTTCGACCACCTGCGCGAGGAACTCGAGCTCGGTGCGCGAAGCGTCCTCCGGCGAGAACTCGACGTCCTCGCAAAGGTCTCGAGCCATCTTCACGCCCTCGACGGCGCTGCGGATGATCTCGTCCTTGGCCATGTTCAGCTTGTACTGGCGGTGAATGGCGCTGGTGGCGAGAAAGACATGAATCCGCCGCCGTGCCGCAGGGGCGACGGCGCGGGCCACTTTCTCGATGTCATCGCGCGTAGCTCGGGCAAGCCCACAGATGATCGGTCCCTGGACCTCGCGGGCGACGGCATTCACCGATTCCCAGTCGCCCGGCGAGGCCGCCGGAAATCCGGCCTCGATGACATCCACGCCGAGTTCCGCTAGCGCCTTCGCCACGCGCAGCTTTTCCGCTTGCGTCATGCTGCAGCCCGGCGCCTGTTCGCCATCGCGCAGGGTAGTGTCGAAGATCATTACTCGGTCGGCTGAGGAGGTCATTGAAGCCGTCTCCATGTGGTTCCGTGGGTGGGGGCGCGGTATCAGCGTCCCTGGTCGAGCCAGGGCATGCGACCGCGCAGTGCGAAACCGACTTTCTCGATCGGTCGGTTGAGGTCGGCCTTGAGCAGCTTGTCGTACTTCTTGCGGCCGCTGGCATTCTCGCGGATCCACTGGCGGGCGAACTTGCCCTGCTGGATTTCCTTGAGGATCTTGCGCATCTCGGCCTTGGTCTGACGGGTGACCACGCGCGGACCGCGGGTAAGATCACCGTACTTGGCCGTCTCGCTGATGAACTTGTGCATCTTCCAAATGCCGCCTTCATGCAGCAGGTCGACGATGAGCTTCAGCTCGTGCATGCATTCGAAGTAGGCCACCTCGGGCTGGTAGCCGGCCTCGACCAGCGTCTCGAAACCCTTGACCACGAGCTCGGTGGCGCCACCGCAAAGCACCGCCTGTTCGCCGAACAGATCCGTCTCGGTCTCCTCTGCGAAAGTCGTCTTCAAGACGCCGCCGCGGGTGCCACCGATACCATGGGCGTAAGAGAGGGCCTTGCCGAAGCCCTTGCCGGACGCATCCTGATAGACGGCAATGAGACAGGGGACTCCGCGGCCCTGCTGGTACTGACGACGAACGAGATCGCCCGGGCCCTTCGGTGCGATGAGCACGACGTCGAGATCCTTGCGTGGCCGAATCTGCTTGAAGTGAATGTTGAAGCCGTGCGCGAAGAGCAGCGTGGCGCCCTTCTTCAAATTGCCGACGACGGCCTCGTACAAAGATTTCTGGGCCAGATCCGGCGCGAGCATCGCGACGAGGTCAGCGCCCTTTACGGCCTCGGCGGGTTCAGCAATGGGTAGACCGTCCTTCTTCGCCTTCTTCCAGCTGTCACCCTTGCGTACGCCGATGACGACGTCAAAGCCGCTGTCC
>VFQT010000695.1_pt1 | contig 46270 bp, 40 predicted proteins | sample 3512381 | NCBI WGS metagenome assembly VFQT01 (sample SAMN10412376, study PRJNA504923) | tailings metagenome | isolation source: Relicate 2 Philex TSF3 active mining site | place: Philippines: Tuba, Benguet | collected 2017-08-29 | reverse complement strand
CGGGAAGGATCGGGGGGCGTGGAACTGATGTTGCCGTTCTCATCCAGCCAGGCGATCATGTCGTCCAGACTTTTACCGCCGGAGCTTTCCTTGCGTTCTTTCTTACGCTCTTCTTTCTCTTTCTTGTTCTGTTGCTTTTTCTTTTCCCTTTCTTTCTTGTTCCAGGAATCGGCCATAGGTATGATAAGTTTGAATGATGGGTGGTCTGGCCGGAACCGGGACATTCCGGGCGGGTTCGGACGCAAACATTAAAGGTAGGATTTTTTTTTCACTCCATCATGTTAAAATTCAGGGCATAATGCATAGGAGGCACTGCCCCCCTTCACTTTTTCCAGAGCCAAGCATTTCGTGGATCGTTGTTTTGTCAAAGGTTATTTGATGATCATTGAACAATATCAAGTTCATGTGGTTTAATTAATTGTTAAAATTTAGTAAATGTCAGTCGCCCAAAGGCAGACAAATCATATGATATTTTCTATTAATAAGTATGTATGTTCTTTTTTTATGATCTCTGAGGGGTAGAGACAGCGTTTTTCTGTGTTTTGTTGTCAAATAACCGTTAGTAATTGCTTTTTTTCGTTGATATACATGAATTTTGCAAATTCCATTTTAAACCCCACAGTTATGAAGAAAACGCTGCTTCAAACCCTGGTGATGTGGGTGCTCATGTCTGCCACTGCCATGGCACAAAGCATCACGGTCAAGGGTAAAGTGACGGACGAGTCGGGCGCTCCCGTTCCATCCGCCACCGTTCAGGTTAAAAATTCCGGTGTCGCCGTTGCCACGGATGCACAGGGTAATTTCTCCATTTCGGCTGCACCTGGTAACATCCTGGTGATATCTGCCGTAGGATTGGAAAACAGGGAGGTCACGGTAACCGGTGCATCCCTGAATGTCTCGTTAACCGCTGATACCAAAGCACTGTCAGAGGTGGTCGTCACCGGTTTTGGTGGATCACAGATCCGTCGGGAACTGACGGGTAACATCGCCCGTGTCAAAGCCAAGGATATTGAGAATGTACCCTTGCCCAGTGTCGACCAGGCCCTTCAGGGTAAGGCAGCCGGTGTGTTTGTCAATGCACAATCCGGGAAACTTGGTCAATCCGTAACGGTACGCGTCCGCGGTAACTCCTCCATCAGCGCCAGCAGCCAGCCGCTGTACGTGCTCGATGGTGTACCCATCACGGCCAATGATCAAAGTTCATACGGCGGAGATATGAACCCGCTGACAGATCTTAACCCCAACGATATTGAATCCATCGAAGTACTCAAAGACGCTTCTGCCGGAGCCATATATGGTGCCCGGGCTGCAAACGGTGTGGTGCTGATCACTACCAAGCGCGGCAAAGCGGGCAAGACCAACGTGACATTCAATGTTCAGACCGGTTACGCAGAAGCGACCAAGCGCCTGGGAATGCTGAACTCCGAACAATACGCCGAACTTATCCTGGAGGGTGCCGCTTACCGTGATAATCTGGATGGTACACCCATTACAGATCCGGACAGCTGGACTGCCTATGTCAAGAACGACGTAATGGATTATTACAGCTATGGCCTTTGGTCAAAAGATCCCAAGAAGAGCTATGACTGGCAGGATGCCGTTTTCCAGAAAGGCCCCTATCGCCAGGCTGACATGCAAATTCGCGGGGGGTCTGACAAAACCAAGTTCTTCTCATCCTTCCAGCACCTGGAGCAGACTGGCACCATCATTGGAAACAAACTCCAACGTACGACCGGCCGTCTGAACATCGACCAGAAAGCCAACGATTGGCTGGACCTGGGCGTATCGCTGGCGCTTAGCCGCACCTGGAACCGCCGTCTCCCTGATGACAATGCCTTCTCCAACCCGCTGCAGGCCATTGCCCTCATGCCGATGACACCGTTCACCGATCCGAACACAGGCTTGCCCGCCGGTACACCTCCGGGCGACGTCAACATCCCGCTTTATTATAACCCGGTGATAACCGTCAACTATGCCCGTTACACCCAGGATGTTTACAGGACCTTCGGAAACGCCTTCGCACAAGCCAAACTGATGAAGGGGCTGAATTTCCGTACGGAATTCGGCCTGGATTACCTCAGCCAGAATGAAGAAGGGTATTTCCGTTCCGAAACCGTGCGAAACCAAACCCGCGCAGCACGTGGCGTTGGCTCCAACAACGGAGCTTTCATCACCAACTTCAACACCCAGAGTTACCTGAACTACCAGTACAACTCCAAGCTGCACAACATCAATGCCACAGCCGGTATCCAGTATCAGGAGTCTCAGGCCAAATACAACTCTACAGAGGGTACGGACTTCCCGTCCAATTCTTATACGAAGATCGCCAGTGCGGCCACCAAATCCGGAGGCAGCTCTTCCCGTTCAGATTTCCGCTTCCTCTCATACTTTGCCAGGGCCAACTACACGCTGATGGATAATTACATCCTCGCGCTCAGCGCCCGTATCGACGAGTCCTCTCGCTTTGGTAAGAACTCCCGCAGTGGTTTCTTCCCTGCGGTGTCTGCCGGCTGGATCATCTCCAATGAGAAATTCATGCGTACCGTGCCTGTGGTCAGCTTCCTGAAACTCCGCGCTTCGTGGGGTCAGGTAGGTAATGCAGAGATCGGTAACTTCCCTCAACTGGGATTGTTTACCGGTGATGCAGGCTATGCCGGTAATGCAGGACAGCGTCCCTCTCAGTTGGCAAATCCCGATCTGAGCTGGGAGACTACCGAGCAACTGGATGCAGGCCTTGACTTCGGTTTGTTCAACAACCGCGTAACCGGTGAGATCGATTATTACGTAAAGAAGACCTCCGGTCTGCTGCTGAATGTGAACATCCCCGCCACCACCGGTTTCCTGAGCCAGGTACGTAACGTGGGCAAGCTCGAGAACAGCGGTTACGAATTCGTACTCAACACGCAAAACCTGGTGGGTAAATTCAAGTGGAGCACCAACATCAACCTGGCACTGAACAAAGGAAAAGTGACCGATATCCAGGGTCAGATCATCGAAGGCGGTGTGAGCAGCATGAACCGCGTAGAAGAAGGTTACAATGTAGGGGTGTTCTTCACGCCTGAGTTCGCCGGCGTAGATCCCGCCAACGGTAACGCCTTGTTCTACAAGAACACCAAAAAAGCCGATGGTACACTTGACAGGTCAACGACCTCCGTGTACAGCCAGGCACAGCGTGTAGTGGTGGGTGATCCAAACCCGGATCTCATCTACGGGTTCACCAACAACTTCTCTTACAAGGGTTTCGACCTGTCTGTGTTCTTCAATGGCGTCGCCGGAAACCAGAACAACATCTACGGTATGGGGCGCTACTCTTCAGCCAGCATGCTGTACGAAGACAACAACACCGTCGATCAGCTTCGTCGCTGGAGGAAGCCCGGTGACATCACCGACATACCGCAGGTGCGTCTCTATCGCCAGAACGGTTCACAAGCCAGCAGCCGTTACATCGTGGATGGTTCCTATATGCGCCTCCGTAACCTGACCCTCGGTTATACCTTCAGCAACGACCTGTTGCGCAAGGCTAAGATGGAAAAACTCCGTGTGTATGTGTCTGCCCAGAACCTGGCCACATTCACCAAGTACCCTTACTGGGATCCTGAGGTGAACGCAGACTCCTTCGATTCCAACATCGCCAAGGGTAACGACTTCTATACGCCGCCCCAGCCTCGTACATTCCTGGTGGGTATCAATGTCAACCTCTAATGTCTAAATCAGAACTGATCATGAAAATAAAGAACATAACTTTCGGGAAATACCTGACCGCCATCCTGGCGACAAGTATCCTGACGGTAGGATGCTCCAAGCGTCTTGACATAGGTCCCTACCAAAGCATTGCGGAAAATGCGGCCCTCAACACCGAAGGAGACGTACTGGTGACCCTCATTGGAGCCTACGACGGTCTTCAGGCAGCTGCAGGCTGGGGAGGAGAGATCATGGTACTCAACGACCTGATCGGGAACTCCACTAATATCAACTTCACCGGTACGTTCGCGGGCCTGAACGATGCATACAACGGATTGATGGTTTCCAATAACAGCTTCGCTACTTCCACCTGGAACGCCGCCTACAGCTGTATCAACCGGGCCAATAATGTGCTCAGCGCGATCGATAAGGTAACCTCTTCTCCAACTAAGAAGAGTGCTGTGGAAGGTGAAGCGCTCTTCATCCGCGCTTCCATGTACTTCGAACTGGTACGACTGTATGCAAAGACCATCGGGGATGGTGATGCCACCCAGAACCCGGGAGTGCCCATCGTGTTGACACCTACCCGTGGTGTATCGGAAGCTGACTACCGGGCACGTGCATCTGTGAAGGCCGTCTACGATCAGGTGATCACGGACCTGGCCAAGGCCGAAAGCCTCCTGCCATCCAGCAACGGGTTCTATGCCACGAAATGGGCCGCTGCAGCCATGCTCGCCCGTGTTCAACTGCAGAACAAGAACTACACCGAAGCGGCCGCTGCTGCAAACAGGGTCATTGCCGGAAGCGGCAGATCCCTGAACCCGGACTTCACCAAGCTGTGGTTCACCTTCATCAACAACGCAGGATCCACGCCTTCAGAATACCTGTTTGCCGTGAAGGTTACTGCTCAGGATGGTACCAATGCCATCAATACCTACTTCGGTCGTACCATCTCCGGTATGCCTGGAACTGCCGGTCGGAGCGACTGCAAGATCAAGTCTGCACATATCTCTCAATATGAAGCAGGTGACAAGCGGAATTATTTCGTCCTCTCAGGCGGCAACTACTATTCCATGAAGCACCTCGACCGTTTCGGTGATGTGCCCGTCATCCGTTTGGCAGAAATGTACCTGACAAGGGCTGAAGCCAACTTCCGGAACAATACTGCCGTGGGTGCCACACCACTCGCAGATGTGAACGTGATCCGCTCCCGTGCCGGACTGGCGCCCCTGACGGCCGTCACACTGGCAGATATTTCCAAGGAACGTGCACTGGAGCTGGCATTCGAAGGACATAATCTGCACGATGCCAAGCGCCTGCAGACGTCTGTCGGATCATTGCCCTGGAATTCACCCAAGCTTATCATGCCCATCCCGCAACGCGAAATGGACGTGAATAAGAAGCTCGTTCAAAACACCGGTTATTGATCCCCGGGTAACAAACAGAAAAGACAGCGGAGGTTCGTGCCTTCGCTGTCTTTTTTTATACCCGTATTTACTGCCCATTGATGCCGTGGGGCTCGTTATTTTACTAAATCCCTGCCGAGATATGCTCGTCTTACAGGCTCTTCCATTTTTTCGATGGCATATCGTAGCATCGTCCGAGGCATGATGTCTGCATATTTATTCAAAAAGTCTTCTGCCTGTCCAGCATCCCGTTTCCAGGCCTCCCGAAGCATCCATCCCGATGCCTTGTGCATAAGATCATGCGGATGCTTCAGGAATCTTTCCGCCAGCCTCAGGCAATCAGCCATATCTCCGTGACGGATAAAATGCAGCGTGGCCACCATCGCGATCCGGTTCTCCCATAACAAGTCCGAATCCGCAAGGCGGTAAAGAATGCCGCGGTCACGTTGCTCCAACCAATGGCCCAACACGATATGCGCCGAGGAATCCACCAGGTCCCAGTTATTGATCCGGTCCGTTTTGGAGAGATAAAGATCGACCCAATCTTTTCCAACTCCTGTTTTGAAATCTCGCAGGAACCCTGTGTTCAGCAGGAATACCCCAGTGAGCCGCACCTCGTGATATGCGGAGTCCAGCAATTGTCCCACCGTCTCCAGGTCGATCTCTTTTTTATAATGGCCGGCGATGGCACGCTGCTCCGGGACGGATATCCCCAGGAAAATATCCCCCGCTCCGTATTCCCCCGGACCGGTCTTGAAGAACCGGGCCATTTGCACCGCGCGGTCGGGATCAGCGAGATCCATCAGTGCCTCCGTGATCTTCCTGTTTAGGTCCATTGAAAGCCTTTTGCTCAAAAGTATCACATTGTGTTCGAATGGATTTATATGTGATTTGGTATTTGATTAGGATATGTCAGGGGGCGCCCGGCACGATTTTCGTAACTTTATGCAGAATCTGAATTATGCGTATCTCCGGGCATTCGATTTTCATTTGGACAATGGTGCTCATCGTCGTCGTCTTTACTGCCTACACGGGGTATGTCGGTTATGATTTCTATAACATGCCGGTCGATCAGCGATTCTTTCATCCGAAGTATGATTGGTTCAAACCTTCAGGGGTCTTCGGGCATGGATTAGGAATCGTTGGAACGATCCTGATCACCATCGGTGTGGTGTTATACATTGCTCGAAAGAAATACGGTTTCTTAGGTCGTTTCGTTCGGCTTAGATACATGCTTGAATTTCATATTTTCTTGTGTACACTCGGTCCGATCATGGTATTGTTCCATACCACGTTCAAATTCGGGGGAATTGTATCTATAGCCTTCTGGAGTATGGTAGCGGTGGTGCTGAGCGGCGTCGCCGGAAGATATATACATGTCCGTATACCCCGAAACGTGGATGGACATGAAATGACACTGCAGGAAGTCAGGGCCAGGCAGGATGAGATGTTCATGCGCATCCGGAATGCATTGGGGCTGTCATTACCCGTGGAAAAATTGCTATGGAAGCACCAGCCAGTGCCAAAGACACCCATAAGGGCCTGGCTTGTCCGCAGAAAATTATTGATGGGGATAAGAGTGCAGTTGGAAACTTCGGGTATACGTGACCGTGAGTTGTCTCTGATCATGCGGGAGATCCGTCTGGAGTGGGCATTGTCCCGACGAGTAGATCAGATGCATGTCATGCAGCGGCTCATGCGCTCATGGCATGTTATCCATCGTCCATTCGCACTGATCATGATGGTCATTGTGATCGTACATGTCATTGTGGCTTTGATATTGGGTTATACCTGGATATTCTGATATGCGAACCGAAGAGATCATCATATATGGATTGACGGCACTGCTCAGCCTGTTGGTTGTATGGTTGTACATACGACGCGGGCGTAAGCAGAGCCTGCAGACCATGCAAAAGGTAGAGGAAGCACGCGCATCAGGCCGACATGAACCATTATCATTGTATCCACACATTGATCCGGATCGATGCATGGGCAGTGGTGCCTGTGTCGATGCCTGCCCGGAAAAAGACATCATCGGAATGGTCGATGGCAGGGCCACGGTCATCAATGCCTCCAGCTGCATCGGCCATGGTGCCTGCTTCCACGCGTGTCCGGTCGAAGCCATCACGCTGCGTATTGGAACTGCAACCCGTGGCGTGGAACTTCCACACGTTAATCCGGATTATGAAACCAATGTCAAGGGGATCTACATCGCGGGTGAATTGGGTGGAATGGGGCTCATCCGGAACAGTGTGGAGCAGGGTATACAAGCGGTGCGCTCTGTGGCCGCTGCCCTGAAACCCCGAACACCCGGTGTTGCAGACCTGGTGATCGTTGGAGCAGGTCCGGCGGGCATCGCCGCCTCATTGCAAGCCAGGAAAATGGGATTGGTTGCCGTGACCCTCGAACAGGATTCCCTGGGTGGTACTGTTTTTTCCTTCCCTCGTGCCAAGGTGGTCATGACCCATCCCATGGAACTGCCGCTCTATGGAAAAATGAAACTCTACGACACCAGCAAGCAGCAATTGCTGGACATCTGGCAGGACGCCCTTCAGAAAAATGATATCCGGATCCGTGAACATCAAAAAGTGGAACGGATCCGTCAGGAAGCAGATAAAACATTCCTGGTTGAAACAAATACAGGAGAAAGCATCGCCTGTACAAACGTCATCCTGGCCATCGGCAGGCGGGGTTCTCCCCGCAAATTGGGTATTCCAGGTGAGTCCCTCGAAAAAGTGGCCTATCGGCTGATCGAGCCGGAACTACTGGCAGACAAAGATATCATTGTCATAGGCGGAGGCGACTCAGCCGTGGAAGCAGCCCTGCTGTTGATGGATGCCAACCGTGTGACGCTGTCCTACCGAAAGGAGGCTTTCGCCCGCATCAAAGCAGGGAATGAACGAAGGATCATCAATGCCATGGATCAAGGCAAATTGACCGTCATATTTAAATCTGAACTGATCAGCATATCCACCGACACCATTGATCTTCGGATCCCGGATGAGGCGCAAACCCGCACCCTGCGCAACGACCTGGTATACATATTTGCCGGTGGCGAACTGCCGAATGCATTCCTTTCTGCCACAGGTATCGAGATCACCAAACGCTTCGGTCAAATTTTGAAGAAACATTGAAAGCGATCCAACATATATGTATCCTATCGCTCGCGATCCTGACGGCATTTTTTTCCAATGCAGTACATGGTCAGGTTTCGCCGGGTGATCTGCACGCGGACCACGCGCGTTATGAGGGACTCGCCAATTGTACCAAATGTCATACCGTAGGTAAAGGGGTGGCAGATTCGAAATGTTTGGACTGCCACAAAGAGATCCAGGCGTTGAGGAACAGCAACCGAGGGTTACACGCACAGCCAAATGTCCGTCAAAAGACCTGTGTATCCTGTCACAGTGATCATCATGGCAGGAATTTCCAGATGGTGCGTTTCGATCAGAAAAATTTTCAGCACGAACAGGCGGGATATCGCCTGAAGGGCGCTCATCGGAAACTGGATTGTAAAGAGTGCCACAAGGCCGGCTTGATCCGAAACAAGACGCTGGCCGCTCGTCAAAATACCTGGCTTGGACTGGAAACCAGCTGTCTGTCTTGTCATCAGGACACCCATCAGGGAACGCTGAAGGGCAACTGTCTCGATTGCCATACCATGGAAAAATTCAAGCCGGCCGAGCGTTTCAATCATGAATCCGCAAAGTTCAAGTTACGGGGTGCTCATGTGAAAACCGACTGCCGCGAATGTCATCGCATCGAACAGCGTAACGGCCGCGAATTTCAACAGTTCACCGGCTTATCTTTCAATACCTGCACCGCCTGTCATAAGGATGTGCATGAAGGTAAATTTGGTCAGAATTGTGTGAAATGCCACAACGAAAAGTCATTTAAATCCGTCAGGATCGAAGCGGCTTCCTTTAATCACAATGTCACCCGATATCCGCTCGAAGGTATGCATGAAGGGGTGGAATGTAGAAAGTGTCATAAGACAGGCAGCTATACAGATCCCGTCAGGTTTGGAATGTGCCGCGATTGCCATACGGATTATCACAAAGGAGAGTTTGTGAGATCGAAGCCTTCAAGTGACTGCAAGGAATGTCATACCCTCAGCCAGCCATTCACCAGTACAACCTATTCGCTGGAAAAGCATGATGCATCTGCATTTCCGCTGCGTGGGTCGCATGTGGCCACCGCCTGTAATGATTGTCATATCAAAAATGGACGTTGGACCTTTCGAAGCATCGGCACCACCTGTGTCGATTGTCATCAGGATATCCACGCCGGGAAGATCAGTGGTAAATATTACCCGGCATCCGACTGCCGGGTCTGCCACGGGGAAGAAAGTTGGGCTTCTATTGGTTTCGATCATGATAAAACTGGTTACCGATTGGTGGGTAAGCATGCCTCAGCTTCTTGTCGTGACTGTCATTTCGGCGGAACCTCCGTTAAGGCACAGGTGAGACAGGAGCAACGATTTTCCGGACTGACTGACGAATGCCGGGAATGTCATGCAGATGTGCATGGCCGCCAATTCGATCAGAACGGACAGACAACCTGTAAGGCCTGCCATGCAGATACAAAAACCTGGAAGGCTGATCGATTCAGGCATGACTCCACAGCCTTTCCACTGGATGGACAACATGCACAGGCCGCCTGCGCTGCCTGTCACAAACCGCAGCCGGATGCTCAGGGTCGGCCGGTCATCATTTACAAGACAAAAAAGACAACATGTATAGATTGCCATTCCTGATGCTGGTGATGCTCCTGATCACGGACATTACCGGACAGGAGACAAAGGCCCATGGCCCGGATTTCAAGATGGATTGCAAGCTCTGTCATGATCCGGGTGGATGGAAAGTTGATTTCTCGAAAATGAAATACGATCATGCTACCACCGGGTTCCCTTTGGAAGGACAGCATGCCCAAACCAAGTGCCGTCAGTGTCATCAGGACCTGGACTTTAACAAAGCAATACCAGAATGTATCTCCTGTCATCAGGACATCCATCAAATGACCGTGGGAAATGACTGTAAACGTTGCCATACATCCAATGACTGGTTGGTCAATAACATTACGGAACTTCATGAACAGTCTGGTTTTCCGCTGGCGGGTGCACATAATCTGCTCAATTGCATCGAATGTCACAAGAATGAAACCAACCAACGCTGGGATCGGATCGGAAACGAATGTATTGCCTGTCATCAGCAGGATTTCAACAGGACAAAGTCGCCGGATCACAAGGCAGCAGGCTTTTCCAATGCCTGTGCCGAGTGTCATGATCCTGTAAGTTTAGAGTGGGGTGGCAGCGGAAATTTTCATGGGTTCTTCCCGCTGACTTTTGGCCATGATATCAAGGACTGCAATCGTTGTCATCAGGGGAATAATTATGCCGCGGCGAATCCGGATTGTAAGTCATGTCACATGGCAGACTACTCCGCTACGGTCAATCCCAACCATGCGGGAAGTGGATTTGGAACAGACTGTGCCATGTGCCATTCCACCCAGCCCGGTTGGAAGCCGGCGAAGATGGAGAACCACGACCAGGCTTTCTTCCCCATATATTCCGGTAATCACAAGGGCGAGTGGAGCAAGTGTACGGATTGCCACCTGAACCCGGGAAATTACAGCCAGTTCAGTTGTATCAACTGTCATGAGCACAGCAACCAGGCCGACATGGCCAAGGAGCACAGAAATGTAAATGGATACGTATTCCAAAGCAATGCCTGCCTCGCCTGTCATCCCAAGGGAGATTAACCGGATACCATGAATAGATCAAAGATCATCGTATGGTTGATGACCTGTTGGATAACAGCGGGTGTGCATGCACAACAATCCGGGACCCTGGAAGGTAAAGTGTCCTTCATCAGCGGCGAAAATGTGTATGTAAAACTTACATCGACAAAGGATATCGCAGTAGGGGATACCTTGTATTTATCATCTGCCGGCACCCGGCCCGTACCTGCCCTGGTGGTGAAGGCTCGTTCCTCATCATCGCTGGTCACCATGCGGATAGGGAAAATGGATATAAAGGTCGGAGATGCCGTGTACGCATCCATTCGACGCCCATCAGCTCCGAATCCGCCGGCTGTAATCGAATCCCTGAATGCGCCGGTGACGATCGATTCCGGTACCCTAAATCAGCCACGTCCCGTCATCAAAGCATCCAATAAGTCGACGGCTCCCGAAGGATCAACCATTCATGGCAGGCTGACGCTTTCCCACATGCAGAATATGTCATTCTCGGAGTCTGTACAAAGCAGCCGTCAGATGGGCGTGCTTTCCCTGTACACCGTTCCCGGAAAAGGGCAGCGTCTGGCAGCGGAGACCTATCTGCACTTCTCCCGTGTAGGAAGCATGCGTGATGGAAAATCAGCGCCTGCGGCATTTCAGATGCGCGTTTTCAATCTGGCCGTTCGATACGAACGGGGAAATGATCGGCTGATCGCTGGTCGAAGAATGAGCGACCGGTTGCTCTCCCTAAATGCCATTGATGGTGTGCAATATGAGCGGAAACACGGCCAATGGTATGCCGGAGCTTTGGCAGGTTTCAGACCTGATATTGCCGATTATGGGTTCGATTCACGGAGACTGCAATACGGGGCCTATGCCGGCCATCAATCCAAAGGAGACAAATGGAATGCGCAAACGACCATCGGATATGTCGAACAACGACTTAACGGGGCGACCGACCGGCGGTATGCAGCAGTTCAGCATTCCACGACGATCAACAAACTCAACCTGTTTGCATCTTCGGAACTGGAACTCTATAACCCGTCAACCGGAACAGCTCGATGGAGCAGTCTCTATGCATCCGCGTCATATCGCGCCGGGTCAGTCCTATCCCTGCTATTGTCTTATGATAGCCGCCGGACGATCATTTATTACGAAAGCTATGTTGGCGAGATCGACAGATACCTGAGCAATGACATCAACTTCCAGGGCATACGCCTGCGAGCCAATCTTCGGATGACCCGCCAATTGACGGGCGGTTTCGGTGCTGGTTTCCGAACACAGTCGGATGGCAATGGCTCCGCCTCCAATTTGAACGCTTTTCTCAGCCATGCGCGAATTCCGGCCATCGGCGGTTCAGTCTGGCTATCGGCCAATGCGACCTTCTCTTCCGTCATGGATAATTATACAGCCATGGCCAGGTATACCCGCAGTTTTTCAAAAGAGAAACTGCAGGCCGGTCTATATTATCGGTTTCAACGGATGGACTACGTACTATGGTCAAACAACCAGCGAATGAATCATTTCGGGGGTTTGTCAATACAGGCGGCGTTGAATGGCAGGCTGTCGCTGCAGGTATATGGCGATTTCTCTGCATTCAGCAATCAATCCACCGGACGCATGCAACTAAGCTTAACCAAAAGACTCTAATGAATATGATGCACCTGTTGTTTCGTCTTATATTTATTTCTTTTCTCTTATCCGCTTGCGAAAGTAGTGTGAGACTGGAACCCGTGAAGCCCGCTTCGGATTCTTCGCTGCTGTCCAATTCTGAAATATTCGGTTCAGTCGATGGCGCGGAACATAACCATGATCATAGTCATACAGGACCAGCTGCAGATCCGGAAGCTGAGGGACTCCATCGGGTCCGTATCCTTGAAACTCAGCAAACGAAAAAATATGTGTACGCCCGCGTGGAGGAAGATGGACGGGAATATTGGCTGGCCACGAATCTAAAGACCTTGAAAGATGGCGACTGGTATTATTTTTCAGGAGGATATGTGATGAAGGATTTCCCAAGCCGTGAATTCAAGCGGGTATTCCCCGAGTTGATGATGGTGGACAACCTGGTGCCCGAAGACCATGGTGGCGCCCAGAAAATGGTTAAGCCATGATAAGAAAGAATATGCTTAAACCCGGGAAAAGACTGGCCTTGATGCTGTTCAATACCCGGGCGGCAACAGCGTACCTGCTGGCCTTTGCCATGGCGATCGGGGTGGCCACCTTTATTGAAAATGATTTTGGGACCTCCGCCGCACAAAAACTGGTGTACCGCGCCGGCTGGTTCGAAGCCCTCCTATTCATGTTTGCCGGATCACTGGTCGCAAACATTTTCTGGTACAGGATGATCCCGCAACGAAAATGGGGATTGTTGACCCTGCATGCATCCATGATCATCATATTGGCCGGCGCCGCCGTCACACGCTATGCTGGTTTCGAAGGCATCATGCATATCCGCGAAGGAAATGCCGTGAATAGGTTTCTGACCTCAGAGAGTTATGTTTCGCTGATCATTAAAGATGGAGAACAGGAATACCGGACAGACGATCCTTTGCTCCTTTCGTCGCTGGGTCGTAATCGCTGGAACAGATCTTATCTGATCGGTGACAAAAAGCTTGAGGCCTCACTCGTAAACTTCATTCCAAATCCCGTTGAGCAATTACAACGAAATCCAGCCGGCAAGACGGTACTGCACCTTGTGACCACCGGGATGAACGGACGAGAGGATCACTACATTTCATTTGGAGAAGTGCGTCAGATCGGTGCAGAAACTTTCAATTTCAGCGCGAAGAGGGTAGAGGGCGCCCATCGTATAGAAATGCGGGGAGATACCCCCTACCTGCATCCCGCTACCACATTGACCCGAATGGTCATGGCCACCCGTCAGACGGATACCATCAGTCCCGCCACCCCCGCTTTGCCCATTCGTTTCCTCTCACTCCACAGTTCCGGCATGGCTGATTTTGTTTTTAAGGAAATCATCCCGGGTGCCCTGCTCATTACAACAAGCGCATCGCGAAAGCTGACCGCGCAAAGTACTGTTGCCGTCGATATTGAGCTGACCTCCGGAGATCTGAAAAAGCAGGTACGCATTACCGGTAGTCAGGGAATGCCCGGTCGCCCGCAGGCGGTGGAAATCAATGGTATGATCGTTTCTGTCAGTTTCGGCGCAGTGGAACGTGAAGTGCCTTTTAGCGTTGCCCTGCGCGACTTCCAGATGGACCGTTACCCTGGTACAAACAGCCCGGCCTCCTATGCCAGTGAAGTCACGGTCATCGATCCGTCCCAAGGGTTGCGCATGGATCACCGGATCTACATGAACCATATCCTGGATTACGGAGGCTACAGATTCTTTCAGTCATCCTATGACAATGATGAGCAGGGCACTTACCTCTCCGTGAATCATGACTTTTGGGGTACATGGATTTCATATCTCGGATATGCATTACTGACCATAGGCATGATACTGTCATTCTTTCATCGCAGATCCCGATTCAATCACTTGCGTGAGCGCCTGAATGCAATCCGTAGCAACAGTTCCTTTATACTTATTGCACTTTTGTCTGTGTCTGCTAACGGTGTCGCACAAACGAAAAACGTTCAACCCGCCCCCAAGCCCATATCTTCCGAACATACAACACTATTTTCCAGAACAGTGGTTCAGGACATGCAGGGACGGATGAAACCCATGCATACGCTTACGCGTGAGATCATGCGCAAGGTCCATGGAAACGAAACTTATCGAGACTTGTCTGCCGATCAGGTAGTACTCGGCATGTTCCTGCAGCGTGGCTGGTGGCTGGAACAGCCCCTGATCAAGATCGGCGATGCAACCAGACGTATGCTCGCGCTCCAGGGGAAAAAGGCGGCTTATGCTGACTTTTTCACGGCGGACGGCACCTATCGCCTCACTGCGGAGATGGACAGGATATCGAATGTGAAACCGGCGGAACAGACGACAACTGATAAGGAACTGATCAAGGTAGATGAGCGCATCAATATTATCAATATGGTCTTCACCGGGCAGATCTTCAGGATCGTCCCCGTTCCCGGAGATCAGAACAATGGATGGACGGGCGCACACGCACATGATCATACAGACGGGCACGACCATGGTCCTTCCGTAGCTGATCTGTTTTTCGAGAAATATGGAGAGGCCCTGTCGCATGCTGCACATAGTGGCGACTACAGTGCAGCCGACAGACTATTACAGGAGTTGGCCGCATTTCAACGGAAGGAATCTCCCGGGATCATTCCTTCCGATCGTAAGATCTCCGCCGAGATCTTGCTGAATGAATCTTCCATATTCATGCGGATCGCTCTGGTGTACCTGATCCTGGGCCTGATGTTTCTGACACTGTTGTTCTCAGGTGTATTCAAGCCGGAGCTGCACCTTTCGACATCACAAACATGGCTGACCTGGCTGACCCTGCTGGCATTTATACTACAGACTGCCGGTCTTGGGCTACGATGGTATGTGTCCGGACGAGCTCCCTGGAGCAATGGATATGAATCGATGATCTACATCGGATGGACCTCTGCCCTGGCCGGACTGCTGTTCACGCGGCGATCCATTGGCGGAATGGCGGCCACCCTGGTACTTTCCTCCACTGTATTACTCATCGCACACCTCAGCTACCTGGACCCTGAGATCACGCCACTGGTACCCGTATTGAATTCATATTGGCTCACCATTCACGTTTCATTGGTGGCGGGCAGTTATGGATTCCTGGTGCTGGGTTCCATCCTAGGGATCATCAATCTGTTGCTCATGACCATGTCCACACCACGTCGGGAAGCTGGAATTCGCAGGGTGGTGACCGAATTGAGCCACCTGGGCGAGATGACATTACTTGGCGGATTGCTAATGCTCGCTACCGGTACATACCTGGGAGGTATATGGGCCAATGAATCATGGGGCCGATACTGGGGCTGGGATGCCAAAGAGACATGGGCGCTGGTATCGACCCTGGTCTATGCCTTCATTCTTCATATGCGCCTTGTGCCGGGCTTGCGGGGGCTTTTTGCTTTCAATCTCGCTACCCTGTTCGGGATGGCCTCCATCATCATGACCTATTTCGGCGTAAATTATTACTTGTCGGGTTTGCATTCATATGCAGCCGGAGATCCGATCCCCATACCCACCTGGGTATACGTGCTGACCACAATACTCATGGTCCTGTCGTTGCTGGCATGGAGATCGAATCGCAGATATAGGTTCTGAGCATCACGGTGCTTCCGAATATGTTCGGTTATACGTGAGCGTTAGCCTTCCTCATCATCCGATCCGCTCCGCGACAAACCTGCGGCAGTATTCACGGATCCGGTCCCTGGAAGCAGCAAAGGCTGCGGCGATCTCCGCTTCCGTGCCCGTGGCGATCGACGGATCAGGGAAATCTTCGTGCAGATGCACTGCATCCGACGGAAACCAGGGACATTGCTCGCGGCTCATATCACATACCGTGAGTACATAATCAAAAGCCATCCCGTGGTACTGATCCAGTCCGTTCGATGAATGACCCGAGATGTCGATACCATCCTCCGCCATCGTGGCGATGGCCCGTGGATGTACCTCCGAGGCTACCAGCCCGGCACTGAAGACCTCTGCACGGTCGCCTGCAAAATGCCTCAGATAGCCTTCCGTGATCTGGCTTCTGCACTTATTGGCGGTGCAGAGTACTAATATTTTTACTACCATAATTTCCTCAGACTTATATTTATTTTATACCTGATAATCCACTGATTGATGAGGCATCCCCGGGCCTGATCAACAGGGCCTTTTGAAACAGGAGGCGACTTTCTGCTGTCCTTCCCAGTTGCAGATAGGTCCATCCGAGCATGTGGTTTGCATCGTAATCGAAGGGATAAAGATTCACCAGCCGCTCGAAATGTCGTGCAGCGGGCTCATATCTTTTTCTATTATACTGGATGACGCCCGCCCAATAGTTCGCCGTCACCTGTTGTGGATCGATCTTCAGGACATCTTCATAGGTATGTAACAATTCATCCCAGCTCTCCAATGCAGCCAACGGCTTGGCAAGCCCCAGCCGGGCTTCCACCGAATAAGGCTTCAGCCCTGTAGCCTTCCGATAATGGTCGCGGGAAGTCGTGTAATTCTTTTGCAGATATAATAACCAGCCGATGCGCAGGTTGATCTCATAACTTTTTTCGCTGTACACTTTCATCAGCGGCTGAATGGCTGCCGCATATTTCCCATCTGTTTCTGCGGCATAACTCTCTTTGAACGCCTGCTGAAGCGCTGCATCCTGCTGTGCGAAGGACGTGCTGCCTATAAACAACATCGCCCACAAAATGATTTTTCTATTCATTGTCGCCATGTGATTCCTCCCGTTATCGAATGTTGAAGATAGGTTTCGTTCCAGCCAAACCGCTTGCGCTGTTCCAGGGTGTACCCCGCCTCAAAAACCAATCCACCCCTGAAAAGCCAGTAGGTCGTAAGCCCTGCTTTCAAGCGGGTTTCGTCGATCGAATTATAAATATACCGCCCGTCACTTTCCGCAAAGTTCCGGAAAGTACCCAAGGTTGCGTGTCCCTCCAGCCAGGTATTTGTGTAGAGCCTGCCGCCCACCACCTGTCTGATATTGAACCCGGTCTTGTTGCGGTGATGTGCCGTCACGACTGTAATTCCGTACAGATCCATATTTCCCTTGGGCATATACTGTAACGTCACATTGGCCTGGCGGGTGGCCGTATCCGTCATCCTTCCGATCATCCCGTCCGCCTGGATAGTGAAATGATCTCCATACCATCTCATGCCTGCCATGGCCAGGAAGTTCTCATATCGTAGTGTCCCAAAGGATGTCGCCAGATAGTGAACAGCCCCCACCAATTGCCGCTTTCTGTCCAGATTCAGGCGGGTGCGGTTGTAAAAACCAGTCTGAGCAACGCGAATGGATGCCCCACCGGCGACCGGTACAAACAGCGGCTCGTTGATCTGCTGTCCAAACCCGCTGATCAACTGCAGCACCTGCACCCGATGTCCAAATCTTATGATCCCCATGATATGCCCGTAATTATGATCACCACGGTCAGCATGATCAGTGATTTTTCGACTAAATTCCGCACCTGCCTCCGTCAATGCCGGCCGGTCAAGCTGTTCAGCCTGCCTTGTCGCTTGTGTCAGAAAAGGCGTATGCATGGCTGCGATATCTGATTGTCCCATATACTTTCTGGAGAAATATAGGTATTCGTGAGCAGTCGTGTTGTATGAGTCGAATCCCAGTGCACGATCATACTGACGCACAGCCTCTGCATAACGCCCTGTCATGAATGCCGCATAACCCATCCGGAGTCGCAAGTTCAGGTAGTCGTGACCACTGGTGATGGCCATCCTGCCATGATCGAGCAATTCGGGCCATGCCCCCTTCAGGTAGAGTTCAATACTTCGTCGTTCCACCTCCTGGAAGTTTGGCGGAACCTGAACCTGAGCGGATGCCATCATCCACAGATTGGTCCACAGACAAATCATCATGAGTATTCGCATATGGCTACCGTACTTTTTCCTTCTTTTGTGATCTCGAAACTCGTCAATCGGCCCTCCCTAAGGATAATGCTGCCGGTTAGCTCTTTTCCTTTGCCACCCGGGAACCTGATCCGGGCAGCGGAGTCGATCACCAGCTCTCGCCCAACGGAGAGCATATCCGCAGTCCTTACGGCAGACTGATATTCCATCTTCAAAAATATACCAAAGGGAGCCGCCAGATCCTGCAGCCACCTGATCGGTCCGGGCGCAATGACCGGGATCGGGAGGGTATCCGTGACCGTCACCTGATGTGCCGCGCTGAGCAGCACCTTTCCAGCCAATACGAAGAATTGATGCAACAGACTATCTCGGTCACCATAACACTGGGTAAATGAAAAAACCATCCCATTAGAGATAAAATAGGCGCGGACACCTCGTTCCCTGCAATGAATATAAGACTCATTCCAGGGACTGACTTCCACTTCCCATCTTTCAGAGAGGTCACCGGCACGGACCGTCCAGGCCATCCCAGGCTGAAAACTGAAGGCCTGCACCAACTCCGGATGGGTCGTTACATTGCAGACAAGGTCTCCTTCCTGTGGTACGCTATGTTCGATCAGCGTGTAGCCATGACCGTTATATTTGAGAAAAGCTGCCAACGGATAGGGGAATGTGGCTGCACTCAGCCAGGCCGTCGTCTGTAATTGAAAATGCAGATGCGGCACCGGAGATCTGCCTGAATTCCCACAAAGTCCTATAATGTCTCCCTGACGGAGATGATCTCCTTTTTTTACCCGGATACTTCCCCGGCGAAGATGGGAGAGTTTGCTGTACAATCCTTCCGCATGACGGATAATGACCGTGTTGCCCCAATTCTCTCGGGTGTTGTTGTATCCCAGCGGGTTGTCCTCCACATGGTCGACTACATATTCCACCAGTCCGTCGGCCGGAGCGAGTACCGGCTTGTCGAAGCAATGATGGTCCGCCGGAATAGAAGCAGGGATACGATGTGCATTTCCCTGCCGATCTGTAATGACGAAATCCAGCGCATGACGCCAGGCATCCCGATGGGTAATGGCTCCGTCATATCCCTGACTAACATACCAGGTGCCCATGAATGGAAGTCTGATAGGAAGCAGGGTCTTTTGATGCAGCCGCCTCTCCCGGCCGCTGCTGTATCTATAGAGGTTTTCCTCGGGCTGGAAATACTGGATCGGCGTCAGTACCATGCGGTCGTCCGCCCCGGCGATCTGAAGTGCTCTTAGGAAAAGCAGGACGGTAACGCAAAACGGCAGGGAAAAAACGGGCAGGCCCCAGGCCGCCGTGATCTTCCAAAGTCCGACCACCAATAAATATGACACCGGCACCATCAGGGCCGCCCACAAAAAAGAGCGCGCAGAAGGGATGACATAGAATCCTCCCAGCGCCAGTGAGACCAGCATGAAGTTTGTACCCAGGTTATAGTAATTGACACCGGAGGTCATCCCGCCCATGACTTCAATAAATGTCATGGATACGCCAAAGCCCAGGATCATCAGCATCAAAGAGATGCGGGACACCCTCAGCAGCGCAAGGGTCAGCAATATCCCGGTGAGCATGTTGTTCTGAAAAATGATGGCACTCATCGACCGAAAAAATCCTGAAAGGAATCGAGGGATTTCCAAGGATTCGAATCGTTCCACGAACCGCAGGACATCTGACCCGCCTACGGCGTACATCTCATTCAGCCAATAAATATTTCGTTCTGTTAAGCCGATACTGCTGAAGGCTCCCGCCGATAGAATCACCAGCCAGAGCGTCGCGATGAAACCCAGAGAAAGCGCCGGTAATCCAAATCGCCCCATTCGCGCGATGAAAACGGCAGAAACGATCACACTGAATAATGCGGCCAGCGCCAGCAGGATCCAATACCCCGTACTCCATTCATAAAAGGTACCCATGCCCAGTCCGGTCAGCAGTGTGCTATAAGTGTACAGTCCACTCCGTGCCTGCTCCGAACTGAAGCCGATCAATCGGGTGGAAGTGATGCCGACCACCAGGGCCACCAGTCCGCCGATCCCGGCATATGGATTCAGGAATGACAGCAGCATGACAGCCACGGCAAAAGGGCGGTCGTTGCTGAAGAACAGCATCGCATAACTGTTCAGCAGCGTATCCCGAAGAAATATGGGAAAATTCCTCCATCGCCCGTTGTTCATCATGCGTAACGTTTTTATGCATCCGCCAGATGCGGTGGGATCCTTTCCTGTAATTTGATGAAGGCCAGATCCTCCGCTTCGCGGATCAGATGTACGGCGCCCTGCTCATCGATCAGTACAACCCTTGGACGCATTTGTATGAATTGCATCCACTGCGTCATATTATAAGCACCAACATTATGCACCACCACGCGATCGCCCTTATTCAACAACGGGAGACTGGCATGCTGACGAACCATGTCTATGTTCATGCACAACGGACCATAGATCGTCACATCTTCTGAATGATGAGAGAAGGGCTGTGCGGGACTGATCCGATGCTCGTACCAGAATGAGGTAAAGAGAATGTTGACCCCGAAATCCATGATGTTGGCCCGACGTCCGTCACTCAATCGTTTGGTGGCGAGGACCGATCCCAGCAGATAACCGGCTTCATCGATCAGGGCACGTCCTGTTTCCAGCATCAGCAAAGGCAATGCATCCGGCGCAAACCCCGTGCGCTGCAACTCATCGGTGATGGCTTCGGCATAATCGTCGATGCCTGGCAATGCATCCGTTGGCGTGGCATGTGCTCCCCGCAGTTGATTCCCGGAAGGGAAACCGCCGCCAATATCAATGTATTTGATGTTGATCCCCCAGGCATTCCTGCAGTGCATCGCAAGGCTGCCGAGTTTCTGGATGGCTTTTCGGTAGGCATCTACGGACATCATGTAAGTGCCGATATGGCAATGCAGACCGGTCAGTTCGAGCCGGCCTGAAGATACGATCCGGGTCAGCGCCTCCATGGCCTGCCCGTTTTCGAAATTGAATCCGAAACGATCCCACAACGGATAGGTCCCCGTATCCATATTTACCCGGATGGCTATGCGAGGCTTTCGTCCCATGACCGAAGCGATGTCTGTCAGTTGATATAATTCATCGAAATGGTCGATGTGGATCAGCGAGTCCAGCTCCACGGCACGGCGCAGTTCGGCCTCCGTTTTTTCCGGTCCGTTGAACAATATCCGGTGACCAGGGACTCCGTTGCCCAGGGCTTTCTCATATTCAAATCCACTCACGACTTCCGCCCAGCTGCCTTCCTGATGAAAGATGCGACATACGGCATCCAGGTAGTTGGTCTTATAGCTCCAGGCGAACTGCACCTTCGGGTACCGGGTGGAGAAGGCCTGAAGGCTTTGCCGGTAAAGGTTTCGGATCATTCGCTCGCTCAGTACAAATACCGGTGACCCATGGGCCGCCATGATATCTGCCACAGCAACACCATCTAAATGTGTGACGGGTTCGTATTCAGTTCTTGTACCGAATTTGTTCATCCCCCCGGCATTCAGTTTTCGGATGGCCGGGGATTCGTATCTCAGCTTGCTCATGTCTTTGAATGTTTTCGGTTCATCTCAGCCTTCCCCCAATCCGCTCACCCGCTGGAATTCTGAAATATCGATGATATGATCCCAGGAATATCGAATGAATACTTTCCCGGATCGATAGGAATTGAATGCTTCCTGCTGACTGCCAAGTGCCATTTTGGCCAATGCTGCGGGCTGGTTCTGGCCGGCGGCAGCCGTCAGATAGATCCAGGCCGGAAAGCGGGGATTGATCTCCATAATGAACAGTTTTCCTTCATCCGTTCGCATGATCTCCAACTCGCAGCCGCCCCGCCAATTCGATGCACGGGCGAACTTTCGACCGGCTGCTACCAATTCTTCGTCCTCGAGCGTCACCCCAGCCCAGGCCTTACCTTTATCGGTGATGTATAACTTGCGCATGGGTACCACACTCATTGCCTCACCTTTTCCATCGCCCAGGACAGCAATGTTGATCTCCGTGCCCTTTATGAATTGTTGCACAATGATCGGCAATCCCCACTTGCCCGACAACGCATAAAAGGCTTTCTGTGCCTGTTCCAATGTATATGCCACCGTGGCTTCGTAGAAACGCCCCTTCACCACCAGGGGATATCCAAAAGTCTCCCCGCAGGCAGCAAGTTCATCTGCCCGTTGGATCACCCGGTCGTCGGGCACATCAAAACCATGTGTCCTGCAAAATGTGTTTAGATTTATTTTATCTCGTGCCTCAAATTGCTCCGGTGTGGGAAGAAAACTGGCAATTCCCATTGATCTCAATTTGTCTGAAATCCGAATGAAATTCGGCAGTTCCGCATCAAAATTCGGGATGATGAGATCGATCCGCTCACGGTCATGGATATACGACAGTCTCGCTCGCAATACCTCTGCTCCCGCTGAAGGATAGGGGATCTGGTAAGACCTGTCGACGATATCGTGCAGATAGATGCCAGGTTCCAACGCTTCGTAGGATAATCCAATGATCCGAAGCGGTGCGGGCAATCCCTCCCGAAGCGCCCGGATGACGGCCACTCCCGGACCCGGACTGTCGATGGCATTGAGGCCTGTGACGGCAATGGTTAATGGCCTGTCCATGGCTTTTATTTATATTTATATTTTTTGATATTAGGACTGAAGTAGTCGGGCTTCCTGCAATTGCTTCATGAAGTCCTCCCAGTCTCGTTCCACCCGACTCCGTTCTACTTCATATTTTCCCGTAATAAGATCCATGATCTCTTCCCGTGTTCTGCCTTCCTTCAGCCATGCCAGCCATTCGGACGCCATCGGGTTCGCCGACCAGGAATCTCCAGTCGACGGGTTGAAGAGGAAACCGTCCTCGCTGGTTGCGATATTCTTTCTCAATTGCATGTCTTTGATTTTATTCGTAATGAAGGCTGATCATCACCAGGCCCTGAGCAGCACCCAGATGTAATCATCCATTAACTGATCATTTTTAAACACGGCTTTTCTGCGTACCCCTTCCAGATAAAAACCGTTCTTCTCGAGTACCCGCATAGAGGCTTTATTGTTTTCGAAGACTTCCGCATAGAGCCGGACAATATCGAAATAAGTATAAGTGTAGTTCACCATCTGCCGCAGAGCTTCCGTAGCAATGCCACGACCCCAGTATGACTCCCCGATCCAGTAACCCACTTCTGCGGATTTTACATACACATCCCCGTTCAGGATCAGTCCAATGCCACCCGCCAATTCACCATTGTACTCGATGGCAAAATTCACTACCGGGGTCATTTCTCCCATCAATCCCAGCCATGCCTCACCGTCGGACAATGTATAGGGGTGTGGAAAGGAATTACGCAGGCTATTCCAAATGTGGATATTGTCGGCCAGAGACACAAGCCCGGAAAGGTCATCCGGTCTCCAGGGTCTGATGATGGTTTGCTGGATGCTTGACATATTTTTTATGATCCTGGCGTTGAATAGATTCTTTCGCTGCTGTGTGAAAATAGGTCATATTCCCGGCGTTGAGGGTGACCTTTGTCATGCAGTGGTAAAATGATAACTTCAGCTAAATAATGATTGAAAAATGCAGCTGACCGTTGGGTCAGTATTACTCCTTTCGCTTAAAAATTTTACATGAAGCTGGTTGGAAAAACTGCCATCGTCACCGGCGCAGGACAAGGCATCGGGCTCGAGATCTGCCGCACCCTGCTCCTCGATGGTTGCCGCGTGATCCTCAACGAGATCGACCCCGCCCTCGCCGAGACCGCTTCCGCCAAACTGGCGGGATTGGGCGATCATGTGATCGTTCCCGGTGATGCCGGGCAAACAGCCATCATTCAAAAAATGATAGACACCGCCGTTACACATTTCGGCGGACTAGACATCGTCATCGCTAACGCCGGCATCACGCTGTTCGGGGATTTCCTGTCCTATCCCGAAGCAGATCTGCGGCGTGTCCTCGACCTGAATGCCGCCGGTACCTTCTTGCTCGCGCAGGCCGCTGCCCGGCAGATGGTCAGCCAGGAGACAGGCGGGTCGCTGCTCTTTATGTCCTCCGTCGTCGGTCATCAGGCACACAAAGGCCTGGCAGCCTATGCCATGACCAAGGCCGCCCTCGAAATGCTGGCCAAGAACCTGGTCATCGAACTATCGGGATATGGTATCAACGTGAACACGGTTGCTCCCGGTGCCACCCTGACCGAACGTACCCTCGAAGACGCAAACTACACGGCCATCTGGTCGGAGATCACCCCCATGCGCCGGCCGGCCACCGTGGCAGACATCGCCGCTGCCGCCCGCTTCCTGGTATCCGACGAAGCCCGACACATCACCGGACAATCCCTCATCATCGACGGCGGATGGACCTCCGTCAGCCCCAACCCATACTGAACCATGGCACGCAACATCGAAAGAGTGGGAGACACCCTCAGCCAGCTCGGAGAAGGTCCCGTATGGGACGACCGCACCGGAACCCTCCTCTGGGTGGACATCATCCGGGGCCATGTACATCTGCTCAAACCCGCCGGCGCTGAATATCGCCGGCTCGATCTGGGAGAAATGGTCGGCGTCGTCGCCCTGCGCGAAAACGGACAGCTCATCGCCGGTGTCAAAAGCGGCATCGCCGATGTGGACATCCTCACGGGCACGCTCAATAGACGATTCGCCCCGGAAAGCCACCTGCCAGACAATCGATTCAACGATGGCAAATGCGACCCCGCGGGGCGTTTCTGGGCCGGCACCATGCCGCTGTCAGGAAGCGGCCCCCAAGGGAGCCTTTATCTCGTTGGAAAGGAGGGCAGCTTGCATCGCATGGTCACCGGCGTAACCATCTCGAACGGACTGGCCTGGAGCCTCGACCGAAAAAGATTGTACTACATAGATACGCCGACCTTCGAAGTGGCCTGCTTCGATTACGATGATGCCACCGGCTCGATCGACCGGCGTCGCACTGCCTTCAAGATCCCACGCACAGAAGGTGCACCCGATGGGATGACCATCGATGCCGAAGGAATGCTCTGGGTCGCGCACTGGGGCGGCTGGCAAGTGACCCGATGGGATCCATCAACAGGAACGATGATCGACAAGATCAAATTACCCGTCTCGAACGTGACCTCTTGTACATTCGGAGGCCCTGATCTCCGTGATCTGTACATCACCTCAGCCCGGGAAGGATTGACCGCCGCACAACTGGAGGCTCAGCCTCTGGCAGGCGCCTTGTTCGTGGTCAGGCAATCAGACTGGAAGGGACTTCCGGCCCACAGGTTCGGGGGCGTCTGAAAGATGCATCCGTCATCCGATGACCGGATGAGGGATCATCAAAAATGACAGATGTACGAAGATCTGGCCCGCAGATCTGCAGGAAGATTGATTTAAATGGAATTACGCCCGCCGGCATTGTGGCCAGGGACCGACCGTGTCAGGATACGACCGTGACCAGGATGATCAGGATAACGGTGACGGCGAAAACAATGTCATTTTGCTTCATGGCTTGGGCGATCGGAGTTTTACGATACTGAAGTACGTAAATATACGAAAAAAAATACTCCTTTTCAAGTATTTCTGTCCCCTTTTTCCGGATTTAACATTTTACAGTTTGATGATCCATCAGTAGGATCGATGATTCATGTCATGGTCATAACCGGAAAAAATGCCGAAGTTGGCCTATGATCCGATATATCCTGTTGATCGTCACGCTGATAATTCAGGTAACCCATTCTTTGAGCCAGGACGCCCGGGAACTGGTACGCCAGGCCGATGAGCATAGCCGGGGTAGCACATCCGTATCCTCCATAACGATCCGGACCATCCGTCCGGGTTGGTCTCGCGAGATGACCCTCAAAGTGTGGACCCGCGGACACACGGATGCCCTCATCCTCATACAATCCCCGCCACGCGATAAAGGCATCGCCTACCTCCGCAAAACCCGGGAAGTCTGGAACTGGATCCCCTCCATTGAACGCAACATCAAACTGCCGCCCTCCATGATGAGCCAGTCCTGGATGGGTACCGACTTCACCAACGATGACCTGGTGAAAGAGGCGTCCATCGTCGAGGATTACACACATACCCTCCTCGGCCAGGAAACGATCGACGGAAGATCCTGTCATAAGATACGCATGGTGCCCCTGACGGAGGCGGCCGTCGTCTGGGGGAAGGTATTATTATGGATCGACCGGCAGGAGATGATCATCCTGCACGCCGAATATTATGATGAGACCGGCATACTGGTGAACACATTGCACGCATCGGATATTCGGATGCTTGGTGGCAGATTGCTGCCAGCGCGACTTGAAATGCGGCCGGCAGACAAAAAAGGGGAGATGACCGTCATGCTGTATCATTCCGTCACCTTCGACCAGCCCCTGGCCGACCGGATCTTCACCACCCAATACATGTCAAAGGCGCAATGATCCTTAAACTCACCTGGCGAAACCTGTGGCGCAACCGGCGCAGATCCCTGATCACCATGGCATCTGTCACCTTCACTATCATTCTGGCCATCGTGATGCAGTCGATACAACTCGGAACATTCGCCCGGCTGGTCCAAAATGTCGTGCGCATGCATACAGGCTATGTCCAGGTGCATGCTTCCGGATACTGGACCGAGCGCATCATCGATAACAGCTTTAAGATAGACAGCACCCGGCTCCAGCGCCTTCGTTCCATTCCGGGCGTCCGCGGGATGGTACCGCGCCTGGAATCCTACGCCCTGATCACATCCGGGGAACGCACCCGCGGCTGTCAGCTCATCGGAACCGATCTCGCGGCAGAAGATGCCCTCAGCGGCATCGCCGGACGGCTGATCGAGGGGAAATGGATGCCGGAGATCGGGGATCAGGTGTACCTCACAGCCGGACTGGCGAAGCGTTTATTCAAACGGACAGGAGACACCATCATTTTGCTGGGACAGGGTTATCACGGATCGATGGCCGCCGGGAAATTCAGGATCGCCGGGATCATCCGGCTGGCAGCCCCCCAGTTGAACGATGCATTGATCTACACCTCAACCGCTACGGCCGGTCGCTTCCTCTCGGCAGAAAAACGACTCACGACCCTCGCCATCGACCTGCAGGACGCTGATGACATGGATGATGTCAGGCCCCGGATGGCCACCGTTCTGGGGCAGGGTTTCGAAGTCATGAACTGGAAGGAAATGATGCCGGAGATCGATCATCACATTCGTTCTGATTCCGTGAGTTTCTACATCTGGACCGGCATCCTCTATCTGATCATCGCACTCGGCATCTTCAGCACCCTGCTGATGATGATGGCGGAGCGCAGATACGAACTTGGTATGTTGCTGGCCATCGGCATGCAGCGATCCCGCATTTCTGCCATGCTGCTGGCTGAAACCCTCATGCTAACGGTCACGGGTACCCTAATAGGAATGTGTCTGTCATTACCGGTCGTCTGGTGGTTGCGCGAACATCCCATCCGCATCGGCGGACAGGGCGGTAAAGCCTTTGCACAGTGGGGTTTCGAGCCGATCATGCCCACCTTGGTCGATCCGGGAATCTTTCTCCGACAGGGCGTGATCGTACTGTCGCTGGCCCTGATCATCGGTCTGTTTCCTGTATTGAAGACGCTGTACATCGATCCCGTACGGGATATGAAAAAATAAATATATGCTCCTGAGGATCGCATGGCGAAATATCTGGCGCAACCGGGCAAGAAGCCTGGTGATCCTGCTGTCTGTGGCTTTCGGACTGTGGACAGGTATTTTCATCGTCGCCTTTTACGAAGGCATCATTCAACAACGCATCCGCAGTGCCATCGATAACGAACTCTCACATATTCAAATACATCACCCGGCCTTTCGGGATGAACAGGATCTGCGTTTCGATCTTCGTGCCGCCGACTCCCTCGCCGCCCTGTTGCGCACAATGCCCTCGGTCCGCCAGTGCAGCCGGCGGATCGTCGCCACTGCAATGGTCACCACATCCGCCGGAAGTTCCGGCGCCATCATCAACGGGGTGAACCCGGCAGATGAGGCAGGCATGACCGGACTGTCCGCCAAGGTCCGGGAGGGAGCCTATTTTTCAGACCTTGGGAAAAATGAAGTGCTGATCGGCGCCGCACTCGCGAAGAAACTGAGGTTGCAGACCGGCAGAAAACTGGTCATCACACTGACCGACAGAACCGGCGAGATCTCCAGTGGCGCCTTCCGGATCCGGGGTGTTTTCCGGACGAACAGCCAGCCCTTTGATGAGACGAATCTATATATCAGGCTTGAAGATGCCGACCGGTTGGGGGCCATGGAAGGACGTGTCGTCCAGGTGGCCGTGCGCCTGCACAGGGATGAGGATACCGATGCCCTCGCCGCTCAACTCCGCGGCAGATTCCCTTCCACAGAAGTAAAAACCTGGCGGGAACTGAGTCCGGAAATGGAACTGCTGGTCGTCACCACCGGCCAGACCATTTATATTTTCATGGGCATCATCATGCTTGCCCTGGCCTTCGGCATCATCAACACCATGCTGATGGCGATCCTCGAACGCACCCGTGAGATCGGTATGCTGCTGGCGCTGGGCATGTCTCGTCTCAGGATCTTCTGGATGATCCTGTTGGAGACCCTGCTGCTGGTACTTGCAGGAGCACCTGCAGGCATGATCCCTGCCATACTCACTGTTATGTACACCCGAAAAACAGGGATCGATCTGTCGATTTTCTCAGACGTCCTCGCCAGTTTCGGATGGGACACCCGGGTGTATCCACTTCTGGAAGCCGGCATGATGATAAGAGTGCTGGGACTTGTAACACTGACGGCCCTGTTGTCCGCCCTGCTTCCGGCCCGGCGGGCTTTGCGCCTCAAACCGGCGGATGCCCTCCGAAAATAAATATACATACAGGATCAAAAAAATCAGCTAGATGGAAACCGTCATAGACGCCCACGAACTCACCCGGACATACGATGCCGACACGATACCCGTGTATGCCCTGCGCGGCGTGCACCTGCATATCGAAAAAGGGGAATTCATCGCATTGAAAGGCCCCTCGGGATCCGGCAAGACGACCCTCCTCAACATGATCGGCGGACTGGATCACCCCGACAGCGGGCATGTACTCATCAACGGAGTCAATATCACGGAGATGAAGGAGCGCGACCTCATTGATTTTCGCTTGCATCACATCGGGTTTGTCTTTCAGTCCTACAACCTCATCCCCGTGCTGACCGCCCGTGAGAATGTCGAATTCATCATGCTCCTGCAGAAACGTCCGGCTGCCGAAAGACGCCGGCGGGTCGATGAACTCCTGGCGGAAGTGGGCTTGTCGGATAAGGCAGACAAGCGGCCCACCGCCCTTTCCGGCGGGCAGCAGCAACGCGTGGCCGTGGCCCGGGCCCTGGCGCCAAAGCCCGGATTCATCCTGGCCGACGAACCCACCGCCAACCTGGATTCCGTATCCGCTGCAAACCTGCTCGACATCATGGCGAGACTCAATCGGGAAGAACAGGTTACATTTATTTTCTCCACCCACGATCAGCGGGTCATCGACCGGGCCCGCCGCGTCATCACCCTGGAAGATGGCAGGGTGGTGGCAGATGAAAGGATCGGCACATGAAGACTGGCCGACATATCATCACCATGATCATCGCCAGCATCGCCATGCTCGCCGCATCCGCTCAGGAGGATTCCCTGCACCGCTGGCATTGGAAGGGATTTGTCAGGGACCTCACCGGCGGCTATGCTTTCGGACGTATTCAAGAAACCGCATGGTCACGGTTGATACACAACCGGATCTCCGTCACGGCAGATCTGAGATCCGGACTCAGCGCCCGGATGGACATACGCAATCGCATCATGACCGGATCGCTGATGCGCAAGACGCCCGGATGGGCCGATGCCATGGATCCTCCGCAAGGAGGGTTAGATCTGTCTGTCCGCTGGATCGATAAGCGCGACATACTGTTGCTCTCTGAGATCGACCGCCTTCAGTTCACCTGGTCACGGGAAACCTGGGACCTCACCGTCGGCCGGCAACGCATCAACTGGGGGATCAACAATATCTGGAACCCGAACGATCTCTTCAATACCTATAATTTCCTGGATTTTGACTACGAGGAACGACCCGGGTCCGATGCCATCCGCTTCAGGTTTTTCGCACCGGCAGAACGTACGCTGGAACTGGCGTACAAGCCCGGTCATTCACCCGGCGAACATGTCGCGGCCCTCCTCTGGCGCTTCAACCGCAAGGGATTCGATCATCAGATCATTTCGGGTATCCATCACCGTGACCTTGTCATCGGCACCGGCTGGGCAGGCAGTATCGGGGAAACGGGGTTCAAGGGCGAAGGGACTTATTTTCATCCGGTCGATCATCTGACAGATACCACGGGCATCTTCAGTGCATCGGTGATGTTCGACCGGACCTTCGCAGAAGAGACCTATCTCTCTGCCTCGATCTGGTACACCAATCGAACGCCCGATATGGCCGGCAGTCTTCTGAATGCCAACCTCCGCCTGACGCCCAAATCCCTGTTCCCATACCGACTGGCCCTGCAGGCAGCCTGCAGCAAGGGTTTCGGGTCCGGGTATGCCTTTACGGCCGCGATGGTTTTCGCACCGGAAAGATCCACTTTTATGATCCTGCCTTCCCTCTCCCGCGAGATCGATGCATCCTGGGATGCCGACCTGACCCTGCAGTCGATGCTGGCGAAGGACAATGGATCCTTTGGGTTGTCGGGCGCTGCATTGTTCCTGCGTTTGAAACACAGTTTTTGATGGTCAAGCAATAAAAAGGGGCCGCCTAGACAGGCCGCCCCCACCATTCCATGGTTACTAACAATCTTAATAACTGAAGTCAACCTGATGCCAGACCTTGACGATCTTGCCGTTCTGGCGGGCGGGTTCCCATTGCGGGCCACGCTTCAGGTATTCGATCAGTTTGGCAGCCAGTTTCTCATTGCCACCTGATTTGTCGTCGATTGCAAAAGCGCCTACTGATCCCTGTTGATACACGATGAATCGGATACCGGCCTTGCCTTTGTAAGATTTTTTATTGGACTTGACCTCCGGATCGTTACTGAGGCGACTGCGGAGGAAATCCTTCATCACCTGCGCTCCGCCGGGGAATTCAGCAGCCTGTTCTACCTTCGTGAAGATCTTTCCTGTTTCGCCCAATGGGTCGGCGGAATGATCGGCAAACGTGATCACCTTGAGTTGGTTTGACTGTTTGGAAGCAACTGCTGATACCGACGCGGCAGCAGCTTTGGATGTGATCATGATGACCCCGCTCTTGCCTTCGGCACCAAATAATTTCTCTGCAGATTCTCCCTTGAGGACATTGATGCTTTCAATGCGGGTGGGATCTATTATTTGGTCGAGCTTGGCACCAGACAATTGTCCGATCCGTTGTCCGTCGATCACTACGAGCGGATCAGAACCACCCTTGGAGGGTTGCCTATAGCCAATGACTGTTACTTCCCGGGAATGTTGGCCGGAAGGTGTGGTATCCATACGCATGATCATGCGCTCCCCTGATACTTTTTCCGTGCCGTCTTTGTCTCGCTTCTTGGTGACGATCACCAGCGCTCCCCGCTCGCCGTTGGCACCATAAAGCTTTTCCGCTTCCTTGCCGCCGAGCACATTGATCGTTGCGATATCTAGTGGAGACAATGCCTTCAGTGCATCCACCTCCGAGGGATGGTGTTCTCCGTAGGACTTACCATCGATCACGATCAGCTGTTTCTTATTGGGCGAGGAAGGTACACTGTCAGCATATGTTGTTTCAATCATAACGATGCGCTTGCCTTCTACCGGCGTCTTTCCGATCTCCGCGGAATTGAAGACCAGCACCCCGTTCTTCCCTTCTGCGCCGAATTTTTTGATGGCATCGCCATTGTTCTTTTTAAAGAAGATCGCGCTGTCGGCGGTGATGGTCATGCCGTTCAGCTGTTTCATATCCATTTTCTGACCATTGACGATGACCAGCACGGGCTCAGCACCGGTGGCATCGCCGGCGATCTTCATGGTGACCTGACCGGTTTTTGTTCCGCCTTTGGGGACAGTATCCAGTTGCATGGAGGCCTGCGTGCCGCGGATGGTCCGGAATCCAGCCAGGGCCTTCAGGATACCCCGGGCGACAGCGGCCTGATTCTCCGGATGCGAGATGAACGCGCGATCTGTTGGATTGGTCAGATAGCCGACTTCCACGAGGGCGGCTGGATATTCGATCTCCGGGGCATCCAGTACATAAATGTTTTTGCTGCGGGTGCGCAGGCTGTCCAGCGTCGGATAGAGACCGTTCAGCGAACCCGTGATCAAACTGCCCAACTGAGCCGATGCCGGCAGGATCCTTTTGTTCCTTGTGCCCAGAAATACTTCGATACCCGATCGATCGGGTCCCTTACCCTGCTCTGAAGCACCATTGATATGGATCGAAACAAAGGCATCCGGCTTCAGTGCGATGGCCTTTTCTACTTTTTCCTTCAAGGGCTGATATTCATCTTTCTCGCGCAGCAGTACGATGTTCAGCGACGGATCATTGTTCAGGTCTCGGATCTGACGCGCGATGGCCAGGGCCAGTTCCTTTTCGGTCAGTCGTCCATCTGCCGATCGGACGCCATTGTCATGTCCGCCATGTCCGGCATCAATGACCACGGTAAAGACGCCGGCATTGGGATCGGCAGGGATCACATCCCGGGTCGATGCGGGACGTAACGTGAAGGCAGCCACCACCAGGGCCAGCAAGGGCAGTGCGAGAACGCGGGTGACATACGATGTGCGTGTATTGCGTGTACTCAGTAACATTTTCAGTCTTCTTTTAAGAGGTGAATGAAAGAAGGCGTTGGCCAGCAGATGCGACCGCCCCGGGTATGCTGCTTCGAGCAGCATCGCGGCAAAGGCGGCGCCATCCGGACCATCCACCGAACGACGGTCGGCAATGAATTCATGGATCATGGCCATCTCCCTGCGGATCAGCCAGAAGAACGGATTGGACCAGAACGGCACCAGTATGGCACCGAGGAACAGTTTGTCATGCGTGTGTTTTTCACGGACATGCACCAGCTCATGCTTGAGGATCCGCTGACCCGCTTCGGATGACAGGGAAATATCGGCATGCCAGAAGATGTTGCGCATAAAAGAGAACGGCGTCCCGCGCTCCCTCGTGACTACAAATCGGCATCCCTCCACTTCCACATGTGCATGACGAAGCCAGAGTCTTCGAATATGCAGCAGCGCTTTGAGCGAAGCCGCCAGCACCACCAGCCCGACCATGACATACGCGATGAGCGCCCACTGGCCGGCCGAAAACTGCAGGGTTTCCGAACGTCCAAGTTCCTCGACATATACATCTCCGGTGGCTACCACATCGAGCATACGCAACGTCGGTGTGACAGGCGCCTCCGGTTCCTGCTGCACGGGGATGCGGATCCAGGGCAGCAGCAGCGACAGCCCCACGGTCGCCAGCAGATAATACCGGTTCCAGTGGTGGAACACCTTGTTGCGCAGGGCAAGCACGTAGTAGCCATACAGGATGCCCGAACAAAGGACAACCTGCAACAGATAGTAGGCAGCGGCGATCATGACCCTTTCTTTTTGAGTTCAGCGAGCAGCATTTCCAGGTCGTCGATGCTCAGATTGTTCTCTTTCACCATGAAGGATACCGCATTGCTGAAGGAACCTTCGAAGTATCCCTTCACCAGCTGATTCATGGTGGATTGAGAATAGGCATCCTTTGAGATCAGGGGGTGATACTGGTGCATCCGCCCGAACACCTTGATCCCCACGAATTCCTTGTCGACCAGGATCTTGAGGATGGTGGCCACCGTGTTCTGATGCGGTTTGGGCTCCGGTAAAAATTCCATGATGTCTCGCAGAAAGGCCTGTTCGAGCGACCAGATCGCCTGCATGATCTGCTCCTCTGCCTTGGTCAATGTCTTGTGGGGTTGCATGTCCGTCCGTTTCTTGGACAAACATAAACTAAAAAATTAGTTCAACAACTATTTTTTTAGTTAAAAGAAATTTAACCCCCTCAGCGCAGGGTGCGGCGGATGCCCCATTCGAGGAAGGAAGCCCTGGAACCCACGGCAGACGCGCTCTTCCACAGATCCGTCAAGCCGGCCTGCCAACGCAGGAACGGACGGTTGCGTGTATTCGTACGTTTGGAGAGGGATGCGGAGGCCTCCATGGACACAGCCCATTGCCACCTGCGGAGCGGGGCGTTTCCGGTCGCTGTCATCAGCTGAGGCCCCCGTACGATGTAGCCGGGGGTGATCCCGGCTGATATCACGGTCTGATCGGGTTTATCGGTGTTGGGGGAGAAGTGGACCTTCATGGGCAGATCGATCCGGTGCAACCACTGCATCCCTTGTGCGATCGGCATTGGCGCCAAGGCATTGCCGGTCATGCTGCCGGCCATATTGTATAGATCTGCAGTTCGGCCTCCGCCTGCCTTCGTCGTGAAGCCCTCCACACCAATGCCGGCAGAGATGCCAAAGCGACTTTTTCCGATCGGCCGGATCCATTGCATGTCCAGTCCGTAGGAAAAACCGATGCCGGATATCCCGTTGATGTTCCCGCCGATCCTCGTCATCCCACCACCGAGTCCGATCGATCGGATCCAGTCGGACGGTTTGGGTTGGCGTTTCACTGTATCCTGATCCGCTGCGGTTCCTGACAGTTTTGTTATGTCGGTGGTCTTTGATGCGCTGTCCTTCATTAATGAATTCGATCCGGTGATCGAAGTAGGATCAGGTGCCCACATCTTCCCGGAAGATCCTTGATCCTGCCGGGCAGCTGGCTCATCTGCAACGGATCTATGGCCATGATCCGAAGCCCCGTCTTTACCCATCATGGGCGCGGAGGGTGATGTTGAAATTGGTTTCCTACGGTGCTTCGATCTTCGCTTATGCATGACCGTTATAGGAGCCGCCGGATCATCTTCTGTGGTATGAAACGATGTCTTGACTTTCCTTTCTGCAATGATCGTTTCGGCCGGCTGGTCATCTCCGGGGTATGGCTTCGCAAGAGGACCATCGGTCTGTGTTCCCTCAATGGCACTGCGCCCGGCCCGTTCGATCATCCGGACGTCATCGCGTTTTATCTCATTGTTGTCAGTCCCCGATCCGGCCAGGAGCCAGCAAAGACCAATGCCAGCGACTATCCCGGGCAGCCACCACCACAGAAATCTCCGCCGCCGCCGGCTGCGCAACTCCGCTTCCACACGCGTCCATACCTCGGGGGAGGGAGCCACCCTGTAACCGTCCATCCGGTCGGAGACCTGTTGTTCGAAGGGGTTTGACTTCATGGCATTTGAGTTTGAGACGGTGAAGCGTGATGCTGTCGGATCATGTCGGCCAGTGCGGCGCGCGCCCGCAGATACTGTGATCGGGATGTCACCTCCCGGATATTCATCAGTGATGCGATCTCGGCATGTGAGTATCCCTCGATCGCGTAAAGGTTGAAGACGGTCCGAAAGCCCGCCGGCAGCGATCGGATCATCTCCGCCAACTCCTTGGCCTCCAGGTCGGGCACGGGATCGAGATCGGATACCGGCTCCGGCCCTTCTTCAGTGAAGGACAGCGGTTCATGGATGCGGGAAGGGCGTTTAAGAAAATTCAGCGCAGTGTGGACGACGATCCGCCGGATCCAGCCACCCAATTCCCCGGAACCCCGGTACTGACCCAGTCGCGTAAATACCCGGACAAAGGCCTCCTGGAGCACATCCTCCGCATCCGCCTGCGTTCGGATATATCGACAGCAAACCCCCAGCATGACCTCCGCGTAGGTGTCATACAGCGCTCGCTGCGCCCGGGGATCCCCGCGCAGACAGTCACGCACCAGGTCCTGCTGTGAATACATATCGTTCGACAGGAAGGTGACAAGAGAATGGCTCCCGATGTTGCATATCAAGCCGATCGATCGCATTTCTACTGAAAATTTCTGAACCGGGCTTCGGTATCTCAGAAAAGCACCTATCTTTATGATATCAAAATGATATCAAAATGGAAAAGATCATCAAGCCCATGTCCGGATTCACAGCACTGACCTTTTCATTTGTAGCCCTGGCACTGGGATGCTGGCTGGCGGTGGAAGCGAAAGACAATGGCTGGATGGTCTTCGGCAGCATCGTGCTGCTCGCCTCTGCACTGATCCTGCTCAAGGGACTGATGATCATTGCACCCAACAATGCCATGGTCCTGACCTTCTTCGGAAAATACGTCGGCACCGTAAGCGACAACGGTCTGTTCTTTGTGAACCCGCTCTTCGCCCGGGCCAAAGTGTCGCTCCGGGCCCAGAGCCTGGAGAGCAACAAGCTCAAGGTAAACGATAAACTGGGTAATCCGATCGACATCGCCGCCGTGATTGTCTGGAAGATCCACGATACTTACAAGGCAACCTTCGACATTACAGGCGTGGAAGATTACCTCAAGAACCAGAGTGAAGCGGCGGTCCGGCATCTGGCCACCAGCTATCCGTACGACAACATCGAGCATGAGGAAGAGCACATCACCCTGCGCGATGGCGGCGACAAGGTCATCGAACTGCTGGAAGCGGAACTCAATGAACGCCTCCAGCCCGGCGGGATCCGTATCCTGGAAGCCCGGATCAGTCATCTCGCCTATGCTTCCGAGATCGCAGGCGCCATGCTCCAGCGGCAGCAGGCCACGGCCATCGTAGCCGCCCGTACCCGGATCGTGGAGGGTGCGGTCAGCATGGTGGAAATGGCCCTGCAGAAACTTTCTGAAAAGGGGATCGTTCAACTCGACGATGAAAAGAAGGCCACCATGGTCAGCAACCTGATGGTGGTGCTTTGCAGCGAACGGGCCGCCTCACCGGTGGTCAATACCGGATCCATCTACTGATGAACACCTGAAAGATTGGAAAGCAAGAAGAAGACATTCGCCCTGCGCCTCAGTTCCAGGGCCTACGATGCCCTGGAACGCTGGGCCGCCGACGAATTCCGCAGCGTCAACGGGCAGATCGAAATGCTGCTTGACCGCGCATTGCGTGAAGCCGGCCGACTGCCGCCAACTGGAAGTGCAGATCTGGGAGATGCACATCCCTCACCTCGGGATACTGATCCCCGGATCGATCCCAACGGGGATGCATGAACTTGCCGTCCCTTCTATGCAGCAGGATCACAATCATCCACAGAGAATTGTCATCGGCTCGGGGTTCGATCTGATCCTTCCCCCCGGACGTATTGCCTGAGCGCTGCGGTCAGAACACATTCTTCGGACACCCGATCCTTCCGCCCCGACCGCTGCAATACACGACACCGATGGAATGGGTCATGTACTGGTCTCGCGTCTCCGGATTCACCGCCCGGCTGAAACCATCCAGGTAGTCGGACGGCAAGTAACGATACGAGGTCTCCGCCTGCAAGGCCCACTGCGGACGGAACTGATAACGGATACCCGCCCCCATCTGCAGTGAGGGCATGACCCTGGGTTTGGGTCTGGCCGCATCCTCCGCGAGTTCAGTGGCAATGGACCCGGTTTCGGTGGATGCGAAGCGGCCATTGACCCCGCTCGCGTCAGGTCTGATGCGCAACAGGGCCAACCCTCCGCCGACCGCAGCGTAAGGCGTCCATGCACCTGCCCGTCCGGCATCTCCGAAAGGTTTCCAGATGAAATGTCCGGCCAGCTCGCTCACCGGGGTGGAAAAGCGCAGGTTGCGCTCCTGCCGCCAGGCAGGGCTTGAATACTTCCCTTCATCCCCCGCGATGCGTCCCTGATTCAGTCCCAGCCGCAGGGCATACCGATCCCCCAGACGCCGCGCTGCAGAGATACCGAGTGCCGGTCGAAGCGTTTTGTAAGATCCGATCGGCGAGGGGCTCAGATCGCCCTGATAAGCGAACACACCGGCCTGTGCCCCGAATTCATAACGACCGTCGGTACGTTGGCCCCGGGCCTGTGATGCGAAGAAGAAAATACTGACGAAGGATAATAGCCTGAGCGTTGATAAAGTATTCATGGCCGTCTGTTTTGCGTGAAAAGATCGGTGGGCCATGAAATGATAGCATGTGCCGTGCCGCAGTGGGGTGCACGCCTGTTAATCCCACGTTAAGGATATGGAACAGGACCTTACCTTTGCGAAGGTCCCTGCTTTGCCTGACACATCCCCGGGGCTGAAACCACTGGCACAGGCCCGTTCAAAAACCGTAATTATGCCCGATCATCCGTTGCAGCCGTCCATGCCGGGAACCACCTCGGCACAACGGCCCTCCTGCCTGTTGTCTGTCGTCATCCCGGTCCTCAATGAAGTGGAAAGCATCGACCTGCTGATCGATGCCGTGCAGTCCGCCCTGAAGGAGATCGATCACGAGACGATCATCGTCGATGATTACAGCACCGACGGGACCCGGGAGAAAGTGCGCGCACGCACCGGTTCGAACCTCATGCTGGTGGAGCTGCGCAAGAATTACGGGCAGAGCACGGCCATGGCTGCCGGCATCGATCAGGCCTCCGGCGAGTACATCGCCTTTCTGGACGGTGACCTGCAGAACGATCCGCTGGACATCCCGATGATGCTGGAGAAGATCCGGCGGGAAGACTGGGACATCGTCGCCGGCAACCGGAAGGATCGGAAAGATAAGATGCTGGTCCGTAAGATCCCCAGCCTCATCGCCAACCGACTGATCCGCCGTATTACCAGGGTGACCCTGCAGGATTTCGGTTGCACCTTAAAAGTGATGCGGGCTGAAGAAGCGCGCGCCCTGCAACTCCATGGAGAGATGCACCGGTTCATCCCGGCCGTGGCAAGCCTCAACGGGGCCCGCATGACAGAAGTGGATGTCCGCCATCATCCCCGCCGCTTCGGCACTTCAAAATATAATCTCTCGCGTACCTTCCGGGTGATCAGCGACCTGATGCTCATCTATTTCATGCGTCGCTACAGCCAGAAGCCAATGCACATCTTCGGTACAGGAGGTTTCCTGGCCTTCTCGGCCGGTGTACTGGTGAATTTATATTTATTTGCGCTCAAACTCATGGGGCAGGATATCTGGGGTAAACCACTCCTGATCCTGGGTATGATCTTGCTGCTGGGAGGTATTCAACTCATCACCATCGGCATCCTGGCGGACATAGGACTGCGCACGTACCACCGCGTGGCCGAAGGGGAGAGATACCGATTGCGTCGCGTCACCGGCGGACGCAGGATCGACGCATCCTGAGTAATGAGCCGCTAACATAAAAATAAATATAAGACGCTACAGGCCCAGCATCGGCTTGACTTTCCGGCCGATCAGACTGATCGTGTGCAGGATCTTGTCATTCGGCACCACGGCATTTTCCATCATAAAGCAGAACCGGTTGATGCCTCCGAGCGCCTCGCTGTGCCGATGGATCTTTTCCGCCACATCCTCTGCTGAGCCGATCAGGAAGGCACCCCTGGGGCCAGTCTGCGCATCGTATTGCGGACGCGTAATAGGTGCCCAGCCTCGCTCTCTTCCAAGCCGACTCATATTTTCATAGTATCCCGGCCAGAAATCCTCCAGGGCCTCCTCGCGCTTGTCGGCCACGTATCCGAAGGAATGCAATCCCACCCGCATGTTGGCTTCCGGATGCCCTGCCTGCAGCCAGGCCTCACGGTACTTATCGACCAGCGGGCGGAAACGATGCGTCTCCCCGCCGATCACCGCCACCATCAAGGGCAGACCAAGCCGGCCTGCACGCGCAAAACTCGCCGGGGTGCCACCGACACCTATCCAGACCGGCAAAGGATCCTGCACGGGACGCGGGTACACCGGCAGGTTGTGCATCGCCGGGCGGTATCTGCCTGACCAGGTTACGACTTCACTGGCCCGCACTTTCAGGAGCAGGTCCAGCTTCTCAGTAAAGAGTTCGTCGTAATCTTCCAGCCGGTAGCCGAAGAGTGGAAAAGCCTCGATAGAAGAGCCACGACCCACCACCATCTCCGCCCGTCCTCCGGAGATCAGGTCCAGCGTGGCAAACTGCTGGAAGACCCGCACGGGATCCGCAGCACTCAGCACCGTCACGGCACTTGTCAGCCGGATCCTTGTGGTACGGGCCGCCGCTGCCGCCAGGATCAACGCATTGGCGGCGTCCAGCATGTCCTTTCGGTGATGCTCCCCGATGCCAAAAACGTCCAGCCCCGCCTTGTCCGCATGCTCGATGCGGCCCAGCAATTGGGCAATGGCGGCTTCTCCATCCAACGCAGGCATGCCCGGGGCAGTGAAACGGGCTGCGAAACTATCAATACCGATCTCCATGTCTGTCTTCGATTTTTCAGGTCAAACGAGACCACAAAGGTAGTCAATGACCATCTGTGATTTTTTTCGTACATTCCTCTTATGAATAAAACGGTGTCGGGCAGCTTTTTGTGGCTGTTTCTGATGTTGACGGGCGGCATGCTCATGGCACAAAAGCCTTTTCCGATCGATTCCCTGCCGGACCTGCGTGTCCGCACCTGGACGGTCAAGCGGTCGGATAGTTTCGAACAGGTCATCCGCGTGTATGAACGGGCAGGGGATACCACACGAAAGGGACGTCCCGCCGCTGTCTTCTTTTTTGGTGGCGGATGGAACGGCCGTAAGATCGATCAGTTCCACGAACAGTCGGTACACCTGGCCAGAAAGGGCATGGTGACGATCATTGCTGATTATCGGGTGAAGTCGGTCAACGGCACCACACCTCTCCAGTCCCTGCACGATGCCCGGTCTGCGATGCGCTTCATCCGCAGCCATGCCCCCGCCTGGGGCATCGATCCGAACAGGATCGCGGCCGGCGGCGGATCCGCGGGAGGTCACCTCGCCGCAGCCTGTTACACCGCAGATGGACTGGATGATCCGCAGGATGATATCTCCGTCAATCCTCGCCCGGACCTGCTCCTGCTCTTCAATCCGGTGATCGACAACGGCCCCGATGGCTATGGATATGCGCGCGTCAGGGAATGGTTCCCGGCCTTCTCACCCATGCACGGCATCCGTAAGGGATTTCCCCCAGCCATCTTCTTCCTGGGAACAAAGGATGATCTCATCCCGGTATCCACAGCGGAGACCTTTCGGGAAAAGATCCGAGCTGTGGGCGGACGCTGTGATGTACATCTTTATGAGGGAGCCGGTCACGGTTTTTTCAATCAGCCCGCGTACCGTTCCGACGTCTGGCCGAAAGTGGACGCCTTTCTCACCGAACACGGCTATCTGACACCCTGAAAATATGTTTGATCTTCTCTGAATGATGAACTTGAGGAGATCGAAGCAATGGTCCAATAGATCTATCTACACGCCTAATATTTATTTTAAACATTACATCTAATGAGGCTTTCAGTTATTGCTTGTGTTGCAAAGATCACCTTAGGATCTGCGCTCCTGTTGAGTTTCCTGACACATCAGGGCTTTGCCCAGTCCCTCCCACCTGCAGAGCGCCCCAACGTCATTATCATCTATACCGATGATGTGGGCTACGGAGATCTGTCTGCGCATGGCGGGAAGATCCCCACGCCAAACATTGATCGGATCTTCAGTAGTGGACTGGATCTGACAAATGCGCATGCGACCGCATCTACGTGTACCCCTTCCCGTTACTCCCTGCTCACGGGAGAATACGCATGGCGGCGCACCGGTACCGGCATCGCCCGGGGCAATGCTTCGCTGATCATTCCGGTCGAGAAAGAAACACTCCCCCGCGTACTCGGTCGCGCAGGTTACCGAACCGGAGTGGTCGGGAAATGGCACCTGGGCATGGGCGGTCCCGAAGGACCGGACTGGAATACCCTGGTCAAGCCGGGCCCCAACGAGATCGGATTCGATTATTCCTACATCATGCCGGCGACCGGCGACCGTGTTCCCTGTGTCTACATGGAAAACGGACGGGTGATGAATCTCTCAAAAGACGATCCCATCCGCGTTGATTACGATAAGAACATCGACGATGAGCCTACGGCGATCTCGCATCCGCATCTGCTGAAACTCCCCTGGACACACGGCCACAACAATTCCATTGTCAACGGCGTCGGTCGCATCGGATTCATGAAGGGCGGGAAGTCTGCCCTCTGGCGGGATGAGGATATGGCAGACAGTTTCACCACAAAGGCCACAGGCTTCATCCGCGACAATGCCCGCAAGCCTTTCTTTTTATATTTCGCCACGCACGATATCCATGTCCCAAGGGTGGCCCATGAACGATTCCAGGGCAAGTCGGGCTTCGGTCCCCGCGGTGATGTGCTCCTGGAACTCGATGAAAACGTAGGACGCATCCTCAAGACCCTGGAAGACCTCAAACTGACCGGTCGTACCATGGTGATCTTCACCAGTGATAACGGCCCGGTGCTGGATGACGGATACGTCGATCAGGCCGTGGAGAAACTCGGAGACCATAAACCCTGGGCCATTTATCGTGGCGGTAAGTACAGCGCCTTCGAAGCCGGAACCCGGGTGCCTATGGCCGTCCGCTGGCCGGGTCGCATCAAGCCTGGCAGCCGGTCTGATATCCTCTTCAGTCAGGTCGATCTCCTCGCAAGCTTTGCCTCCATGGCAGGCCAGTCGTTCAATCAGGCCAGTGCACGGGATAGCGAAAACCATTGGAAGGTCCTGACCGGAACATCCGACAAGGGCAGGGTACACTTGACGACCGAGGCATTGGGCGGGCATATCGCCCTGCTCCGGGCAGATGGATATAAATACATTCCACCCAGAAAGGGACCTGCGATCACTAATCAGTGGACCAATATAGAAACCGGTAATGCACCCGTAGACCAGCTCTTTCAATTGGAGCAGGATCCCGGTGAGCGTGAAAACCTGGCATCGGGTAAACCTGATATTGTATCCGATATGAAGGCGGCCCTGGAAATGATCAAAAAATGAGGATCCTGATTGCGTGGATCCTGCTGCCCCTGGCGGGCATTGCACAGGAAAGGACAATGGTCGCTGATCGCAACAGCATCGGGCTAAAGATGGTGAACATTTCTGCCGGATCATTCCGGATGGGAAGTTCGGATGGGGATCAGGATGAGGCCCCGGTGCGCAATATCCGCATCAGCAGGCCTTTTCGGCTTTCGGCCACGGAAGTGACCAACGCGCAATATGAGCAGTTCCGACCTGAACACCGCTTACTAAGAGGTATGCATCATACCAGTTATCGGGATGATGATCCGGTCGTGTTTGTGAGCTGGCAGGATGCCGTGGATTTCTGCCGCTGGCTGTCCCGAAAAGAGGGCAAGAACTATCGCCTCCCGACGGAAGCAGAATGGGAATACGCCTGCCGGGCCGGCACGTCCAGCCGCTACCACACCGGAGATACCCTGCCGGCGGAATATCTCTCTTACAATGTCAGGGGTGGAGAAGGGGGGTACTGGGTGGCGAGTCCCGATCCCGCCAAACCCGCGCCGGAGCTGAAGGTCGATCGAAATGCCCCGAATGCCTGGGGGCTCTACGGCATGCATGGCAATGTGGAGGAATGGTGTGCCGACTGGTACGGGTGCTATCCAAAGGGACCTGCCACGGATCCGGCAGGCCCGCGCAGCGGCGAGTTTCGGGTTACACGCAGCGGCAGCCATACATCTGAATACGAAGTGCATGTGGAGCATACCGATCCCATGCGCAGCCTGCACCGGTATTATCTCTCTTCCGCCGATCGCATGGCCGCCATGCCGGACGACCGCAACTGGATCATAGGTTTCAGGGTGGCAGAAGGCCCCGCTGCAACTGCCTTTCATATACCGGAACCACAGCTTCCCAGACACCAGCGACAGGTGTCACAAACCCGTCGTCAGCCGGCACTAACGGCAACGGCTACCCCGTTTTTTTCCGGGCCGGTGCCCTTCATTGTTGTAGATTCTATCACCGCCCGCGAGATGTCCTTCTTCTGGCATAATCATCAGCCCTCTGTGGCGGCCCTCCCCAACGGCGACCTCCTGGCCATCTGGTACAATACGCTGCGTGAATCCGGCAGGGAATTGAAGATCCTCGCCGCCCGCAAACGCTATGGCATGGGTCATTGGGATACCGCCTCCGTATTCATCGATATCCCCGACCGCAACGAGCACGGAACCGTGGTATGGAGCAATGGGTGGGATTCTCTTTTCCATTTCTTTGGCCTCACCGCCGCGAATACCTGGCAACAGCTGGCCCTCGTCATGCGCTTCTCGCTTGACAACGGAGCAACATGGTCGGCTCCACGCTTCATCGATCCGCAGCGAAGATTTCAGAACCAGGTCATCGCCTCCATGAACCGGGGATCGGATGGCGTCCTGCGCTTCACGGCCGATGCCACACCGGCATCCTGGGGCGGAACCGTCGTCTGGATGTCGGCCGATGGCGGACGTACCTGGACAAAGCCTGCGGATGACCGCCCGACACCGGTCTTCCGCGCAGGAGCCGGCGGCGCCTGGATCGCAGGCATTCACGCCCCGTTGGCAGAGCCTGAACCCGGACGACTCCTGGCCTTTGGCCGCGGTGATGATATCGACGGGACGATGCCGATGAGTGTATCCTCCGACGGCGGACTAACGTGGACGTATAACCGAAGTTCCTTCCCGGCCATCGGTAGCGGCCAGCGTGCCACGATGCAGCGCATGCCCGATGGGTCGATCATTTTTGCATCCTTCGCCAAACGGATCGAGTGTCGGGATGCAGATGGACGGGAGCGTGTGGTGTCCGGACTCTACACGGCGCTGTCAAGCGATGGTGGACGAAGTTTTCCGCACATACGCCCTATGACCAACGACAACGGACAAACGAAAATGCTGGATGCCTGGGGCTGGCAACACAGCTTCGCATGGACGGATTCGACCGCTGAACCAAAGGGCTATCTGGCTTCGACCGTGGATCAGGAAGGAAGGTTCCGGCTCCTCAGCAGCGGAAATGAATATGCCTTCAACGCCGCATGGATAAAGGCGTCTGACAGAAGTTGCCGGTTGATCATCGAGCGAAAATGACCCGATGCATGGGTGACACCGCTTATCGTTGTGAGCTGCGTCCCTTGTCCTTGCGCCGGAAGTAACTGCGAAACAGGAAATGATGGCGAAGGGCCTCCATGCTCTGATTGAAATATCCGGTGCCGGATTCGACCTGCAACAGACTCCGGCTGATCCTGCCGGAAACCGACGTGTCGCGCAGGACCAGGTTCAGCGGACCTTTCCCATCCTGCAGGTCATTGCCGAGTCGTTTCGTGACCACATCCAGGTCGGCCGCAAGGGTTTCCGCGGAGCGTGATACCGCCGCCAGCCTGGAAATGGATTGCTTGAGTTCATCGCCCATCACGGTATCCCGCAGGATCACGCCCGCCGGTCCCTTACCTGCCCGCACATCCGCCAGCATCGATCGGACATCCCTGGTCATGCCCTCCGCTTCGGCTGCCGCGCGGTTCAAATGGCCGGAGGCCGCGTTGATGTTCCGGGCCAGCGCTTCGTCCTCCATAAGATTCCACAGTCCCTTGCTTGCATTGATCCGTGCCGTGGTCTCCTTCAGGGATTCTGTGATGTCATGGATATTGTCTCCTGTCGAAGCCAGTGTGCGCAGCACATCATCGATCTCCACCGCCGCGCGGGTATTGAGCAGGTCTCCATCTTCCACGTAGGCTGCATCCCCGGCCTGCGGCAGAATATTCACCACCTTATTGCCCATGAGCCCGTCGGCACCCAGACTCGCGATGGCATTGCGACGGATCACCTGTTTCATGTCATCTTTCACCAGCAGGGTGACCTCCAGCGTTGAGTCGTTCAGGATCCGCATCTCACGGACCGTGCCGACCTCAATACCTGAGAAGCGCACGTTGTTACCCGTCCTGAGTCCTGCAACATTCCTGAAATGGGCCCGCAGCATAAAATGTGAACCGAGCAGGTGTTGGTTCTTGCCGATCAGGAACAAGGCCACAATGAGCACTGTTCCGGCGGCGAGGACGAAGAATCCGAGTCTGGCGAGGTGTTGTTGTTGTCGGGGCATGGTCGGTTCATTGAAAGAATGGCATGACGGCGGGGTCATCGGAACGACTCAGTTCCGTGTAAGTCCCCGTCCGGTGACATTTTCCGTCGATCAGCATGATGATGCGCTCTG
>VFQT010000694.1_pt1 | contig 46365 bp, 48 predicted proteins | sample 3512381 | NCBI WGS metagenome assembly VFQT01 (sample SAMN10412376, study PRJNA504923) | tailings metagenome | isolation source: Relicate 2 Philex TSF3 active mining site | place: Philippines: Tuba, Benguet | collected 2017-08-29 | reverse complement strand
AACGGTGGTGGTTGCGACACCGCGTGGATTCAGTCCACAGGCTGAGGGGAGTAGGACAAACCTATTGGTTACTGAGGGGTAAGCCGAGCAACGACACCAAAAGCTAAAGCCACGGCATAACCAATCAACACAGCAAAAAGAACGGTTCCCAAGCCAGCGGTACCCCCCAAAATCACCCCTAACACCAAGACAGTCATCTCGATATACAAACGAACTCTGCCAACCGGTACTCCTGTTTTTCGATGTAATGCTGTCATCCAGCCATCTCGTGGACCTGGGCCAAGACCGCAGGTGATGTACAGAGCAGAACCGGTTCCAACCAGAGCGATTCCTATTAACACATAGATCAAGCCAAAAATAAATTTTTCTGGCTTCGGTATCAAATGAACACCAATGTCAATTGCAATTGCAATAACAATAATGTTTGCAATAGTTCCAAATCCAGGACGTTCCTTTAATGGCAACCAGAGCAAAAGAACGAAAACGCTGATAATTAGGGTAGTAACCCCGATTCGCAAGCCAGTACTTAGTGACATTCCTTGTGCAAGCACAGACCAAGGGGCGTTGCCTAACCCTGAAACAATTAAGAGACTGTCACCGATACCAAAAATAAAGAGACCAAAAACCAGTATCGAAACCCTAGACGGCTGTAATTGCCAACGATGTTCGGCGGTCCAAGGCACGGATGGCACGGTCTTGTGAGGTCGCAATTTTTCGATCCAGGAATTTAGAGCGATCGCCATCCCAGCACCGTATCAGAATGTCAATGACGAATGAGAATCTAGAATGGTTATCATTACTCAATGTTCATTGGTTTCGGCACTCTTTTAAATGTTATCGCAATTTTGGCCGGGACACTTTTCGGGGTACTTATCGGTAATCGTCTCCGTGAAACTACCCGTTCTTTGGTAATGGATGTACTAGGCGCTGTCACGCTTATTAGCGCTGCTGGTGCGATTTCGGATCTTTGGAGCGAAGATCTAAATGCTAATTTGCCGCAAGGTGCGCCTTTGCTAGTGGTCCTGGCCGCACTGCTGATAGGTGGATTAATTGGATCCGTGCTTGATATCGAGCGCAGATTGGATTTGATCGGGATTGCGTTGAAAAAGCGATTTGACCGTGATGGTGAATCTCCTTTCGTTGAAGGTTTTGTTACAGCATCGTTGATTTTTGTGATTGGACCCTTAGCAATTCTTGGCAGTATCAGCGACGGAATGAGTAATGGAATTGAACAATTAACTCTAAAAAGTATTCTCGACTTTTTTGCATCCATAGCTTTTGCTGCAACTTTGGGTTGGGGAGTCGCGGCTTCGGCATTGCCGGTGGGAATTTACCAATTTGCTTGGACTGGGATTGGTTTTGGTGCCGGCGCTGTATTGCTGACCTACCAAATTCAAGCTATGACTACGGTTGGGGGTGTTCTTCTGCTAGGCATTGCTTTGAAATTACTTAAAATCAAAGAGATGGCAATTGGAAATTTATTGCCCGCCCTTGCATTCGCCCCGCTATTTGCGTACCTAGCAGCGCTACTTAATTAGAAAGTATCGGCATCAATTACAAATCGATATTTAACATCACTTGCAACGGTTCGTTGGTAGGCCTGATTTATATAGCTAGCAGGGATTACCTCTACATCGCTAACAATTCCATTCCGGCCACAGAAATCCATCATTTCTTGCAGTTCCGGCATCCCACCAATCATGGAGCCGGTTATGGAGCGTCTGCCGTTTAGCAAAGTACCAGCATTCACCGCATATGGTTTACCTGGCAATCCAATGACCACCATAGTGCCATCGGTTCGCAAGGTATTTAGATAGGGCTCAAGATCAATATCTGCGGAGATGGTGTTGAGGACTAAATCAAAATTTTTGGTAAGTGGTTTGTGCCAATCGACCTCTTTAGTATTTACGAAATTAGCCGCTCCCATGGCGAGCGCATCAGCCTTTTTGGCCGCAGAATGAGAAAGAACGGTTACCTCTGCACCCAGTGCAGCCGCGAACTTAACCCCCATATGTCCTAATCCACCTAAACCCATTACCGCAACTTTAGAGCCTTGTTTTACCTTCCAATGTTTTATGGGGGAGTACAGAGTTATGCCGGCGCATAATAATGGTGCAACTCCGGATGGCTCTAGATTCTCTGGAACCTTTACTGCGTAATCTTCATCAATAACGAAGTAATTTGAGTATCCACCGAATGCAATGTTCTGCGAATTTCTTTCATAGCCGTTATAAGTTCCAGTCATTCCCTCTAAGCAGTACTGCTGTAAACCCTTGCGACAGTTCTCGCAGTTGCGACATGAATCTATGAAAACGCCAACCCCTATGCGATCACCAACTGCAAACTTGCTTACCTTTTCGCCAATCGCTGTGACAACACCTACGATTTCATGTCCGGGAACCATCGGAAATAGCGCTGGACCCCATTCTTCCTGTGCTTGGTGAATGTCAGAATGGCAGATACCTGCATATGTGATTTTAAATCCCACATCTCTTGGCCCGACTGCGCGTCTCTCAAACTCATATGGCACCAATGGTTGTTTTGCTTCCAGTACCGCATAGCCACGAGTCTTCATCATTTATCTCCTTGCAATCACTTATCTGTACTTATCCATTGTCAATTAAATGGCAATGGATCCACTGATTGATGCGCCGCGCCAGAGATGCGAGCAGTCACTTTACGCATATGGTGACGCCGACACAAAACCTCATATGCAACTTCATTGCCCGTTGCAGTATCGCCAACTACAACTTGTGCACCTTCTGTCACCATTACACCGCCGATTGTTCTTGCGTTATGGGTTGCTCGTTCTCCGCACCAACAAAGCGCTTCCACCTGCAAGGTGTTCACGCGATCGGCGAGCTCAACTAATCTGGCAGAACCAGGAAACAATTTGGTGCGAAAATCTGTCAAAATCCCGAAGGCATAAACATCAATACCTAAACCATCGGCGATACGCGCGAGTTGTTCAATCTGTTCTGGGGCATAAAATTGTGCTTCATCACAGATAACATAATCAATTTTTTTCCCAGCAGAAAGCTGGTCTACAACAAATTTATGCAAATCCATACTTTCAGAGACCTCGAGAGCTTCAGAGGTTAAACCAAGGCGGGATGATATTTTCCCTGAACCGGCGCGATCACGATTTGTGAACAGCAAACCTGCTCGGCCACGGCTTTCATGATTATGGGCGGTTTGTAATGCAAGAGTTGATTTACCACTATCCATTGTTCCGCAGTAATAGATTAGCTCTGCCATGTTTAAGCCTTGAGTAGCGAGATGATTTCGACTTCAGGGTAGGTTTGAGCGATAACTTCGCGGCCTTTTAGAAATTCAATTTCTAACATAAAAAGATGTGCAACCACCTTGGCACCGGTAACTTCAACTAAGTCATGGCAAGCAAGTGCGGTTCCGCCGGTAGCAAGTACATCATCCACAATAATCACATTGTCTTCTTTGTTGAGTAAGTCTTTGTGCAGCTCTAATGCATCAAAGCCGTATTCAAGTGCGTACTCTTTTCGATATACATCTCTTGGGAGTTTTCCTGGTTTGCGAACTGTTACAAAACCAATTTCCAATGCTTTGGCTATTGCTCCACCTAAAATGAAGCCTCGACTTTCAATACCAACGATTGCATCCACACCTACATTTAGCGCTCGAATCGCTCTGGCGAACTCATCGATAACTACTCCAAAGCCAGGACCATCGGCCAAAAGAGGTGTTATATCTTTGAAGAGAATCCCGGGCTTGGGGTAATCCGGCACATCGGCGATTAGAGAGAGGGCTCGATCTAGAGGGGTTTGGGTGTTGGTCACGGCGGGAGCGTATCTATAAAACGTGTCCGAGAGGGGACTTGAACCCCTAATCCCTTTCGAGAACTAACACCTCAAGCTAGCGCGTCTGCCAATTCCGCCACCCGGACAGTGAGAGGGCATACTTTAGCCCATGAAACTCACCGATGCCCAACGCGCTGAACTAGAAGCAGATGTAGTAACTCTTTGCCAGGAATTGATTCGAATTCCCAGTGTTAATTATGGGGAAGGCAAAGGAGATGAGAAGGCTGTCGCCGAATATGTAGCATCAAAGTTGGCAGAGGTAGGAATTGAATCAAAGCTCTATGAAAGTGCACCAAATCGAGTTTCAGTTGTAGCCCGTATTGAAGGAAGCGATAAATCACGTCCTGGCTTAGTGATTAATGGTCACCTAGATGTGGTTCCTGCCAATGCTGCTGATTGGAGCGTTGATCCATTCTCTGGCTTAATCAAAGATGGTTGCATCTGGGGACGTGGCGCAGTTGATATGAAAAATATGGATGCGATGATGTTGGCGGTTTTTAGATTGTGGGCGCGACATAATTTCCAACCTGAGCGAACCATGGTTGTTGTTTTCTTTGCTGATGAAGAGGCGGGTGGAATTTATGGTTCTCGATGGATGGCTGAAAATCATCCAGAGGTTTTTGCTGGCTGTTCGGAAACTGTTTCAGAGGTAGGCGGATTCTCTCTGACCTTAGCCTCCGGTAAGCGGGTCTATGTAATTGAAACCTCGCAAAAAGGTATCGAGTGGATGAAACTGACCGCACAAGGCGTGGCAAGTCACGGGTCGGTAATCAATGAACAAAACGCTGTAACTCGGTTAGCTGATGCGGTAGCCAAGGTGGGTAATTTCAAATGGCCGCAACGGATTACTAAAACAAATGAAATTTTCTTCCGTAAAATCGCTGAACTCTCCGGGAAAGCTTATGACCCCAACAATTTGCAACCATTACTGGATGAGGTTGGATCAATGTCCAAAATGGTAGGGGCTACTTTGAATAACACCGCCAATCCTTCAATGCTAGAGGCGGGTTATAAGGCAAATGTCATACCGCAATCAGCTTCAGCGGTAGTAGATGGTCGCACCTTGCCAGGTTATGAAAATGAGCTACTCGATACTGTGAAAAAACTTGTAGGTGAACATGTAACGGTTGAAAGCCTAGTTTCAGATATTCCGCTTGAGGTGGAGTTTGGTGGGCCGTTGGTTGATGCCATGATGCAAGCTATCAAGTCCGAAGATCCCGACGGAATTCCAATTCCTTATTTACTAAGTGGCGGAACTGATAACAAAGCTTTAGCGAAGCTAGGGATTTTAGGTTATGGCTTTAGTCCGTTGAAGTTGCCCGCCGATTTAGATTTTGTTGGGTTGTTTCACGGTATCGATGAGCGAGTACCGATTGACTCTCTGCAATTTGGTGCAAGAACCTTGCATCATTTCTTAGTTAACGCTTAGGCATTTAGGCAGAAACTTCATCCAAAGCTTCTCTTACGGGTAACGGCAGATTAGAGGTATCGCTAGCGAGCGCGCCGCGAAGTTGCGCTCCGGTTCGCGCGCCAATGATTGCAGCGGTAACACCCGGGCAGTCACGTACCCAAGTTAGGGCAACATCGAGCGGGGAGATTCCTAAACCATCACTGGCAACCATAACCGCTTCAACAATGCGAGAGCTCTTTTCATCTAAGTACGGAGATATGAATGATGAGAAATGGGGAGTAGCCCCCCGAGAATCGCTGGGCACGCCACCGCGGTATTTACCAGTAAGAACCCCACGACCTAATGGTGACCAAGCTAAAAATCCAATTTCCAACGCCATTGCAGCAGGCAAGACCTCTCCTTCAACCTTTCGATTCAAAAGTGAATATTCATTTTGAGTACTAAGAATTGGCGCTTTGCCGAAAATAGGATTTTGCAATGAAGAACTACGAGCTAGTTGCCAGCCAGAAAAATTTGAGACCCCGACATGGCGAGCTTTGCCTGAGTTCAGCGCATAATCCAATGCTCCAAGGGTTTCCTCGAGCGGAGTAGATGGATCCCAGGTATGCACCTGCCATAAATCTACATAATCAGTTTTTAGACGAGCCAAAGAGCGATCTAAATCTGCAATTAAAGAGGTGCGCGAGTTGTCAATGCGACGCTCCCCATTCTTGATACTTATTCCAGCTTTAGTTGCGATTACCAGGTCATCGCGATTAGCCAAAACTCCAATTAATCCACCAAGAACTCGCTCAGCATCTCCATCTCCATAAACAGCTGCGGTATCAACAAAATTTCCACCCGCATCTAAGAAATGACGGAACTGTTCAGCTGCTTCATGCTCATCGGTATCGCGTCCCCAGGTCATAGTTCCTAGAGCTAAGCGACTTACCTTTATACCGCTGCGACCCAGCGATCTGCGCTCCATACCTTGACCCTAGCAAAAACTTCGAAAAATCTAGGTAAGGGATAGCCTTGGCAGGTGACCACCTTTGTGTTTCTCCGTCATGCTCATTCACAAGCGAATGAGAAAGGTGTATTAGCAGGTCGCATAGCTGGAGTTTCGTTATCCAAAAAGGGTCAAAAACAATCCCAGTATGTGCTGAGGAATTTGTCTGATGTGAAAATTGACCGAATTATTTCCAGCCCGATTGATCGCTGTATCGAAACCGTAAAACCATTGGCGCAGATGACAAAACGTCGGATTCATTTGGATGAATCATTTGTTGAGATGGATTACGGAATTTGGTCAGGTATGTCACTTAAAGATTTAGCAAAGAAGGCAGAATGGAAAGAGATACAGAAAACCCCGGAAAGCTTCATTTTTCCAAGGGGAGAAGGTTTTGCACAAGCTAGCAAGAGAATAGAGAAAGGTTTGAATCAACTAGCAGGACTCTACCCCGACAAGACACTACTGATTGTGAGCCATGGAGATGTAATTAAGCTTGCTGCTGCAATTACTTTAGGAATGCAGATCAACGATTTTCAACGCATAATAGTTGATCCAGCCAGTGTCACCATTGTGGTGTGGGAGAAGAAACAACGTCACTTGTTGCACCTTAATCAAAATGTTGGCAATCGTTCAATCGGCTTAACTCTGCCTAACCGAGCAAAAATCGGCCAACGCAAAACTTTAGGGGGCGGCGGCGGTGAGTAGGCAGATCTACAACCTGGATCAGGTAGAGCGTTTCACTCTAGGAACCGTGGGCCAACCTGGTGAACGTGAATTTTTCTTGCAAGCGAAGAAAGCGGGACAGGTTTTTTCATTTGCTCTGGAAAAATCTCAGGCGCAAGCCTTGGCCGATCGTTTCAGTGAAATTCTACGGGAGGCGAAGATTGGAAGGTCTAACGCTAATCGCGACACCGCTCCTCTCGATACACCGATAGAAAGCGAGTTTGAGTTAGGGGTAATGGCAATTACCTGGAAATATGAATCTCAATTAATCTCATTTGAGGCGCAAGGAATCACTGGAAGTAGTGGTGAGCAAGTATTCCAGGATCTAGTAGCTGATGATGAATTGGACGCGCCACCCATTTTGCGCATCACATTAACACCAACTCAGGTGCAGAGTTTTGTACAACGTGCATTCAATGTAATTAAGGCCGGGCGTCAACCTTGCATCTTCTGCGGTGGACCTATCAATCTAGATGGACATATCTGTCCGCGAGCTAACTAAGGTAACCACATCCCGAATGATGATAACCGTTTCTGAATTATCGCAAGGAGAGTTACAGGTTGAAGGTCGCCTAATCGACGCTTCAAATGCCACGCTCTTCGGTTATGTCGTTTCATCAATACAAGGAAGAGTTCCAGTTGTATATAAGCCTATTGCTGGCGAACGTCCACTTTGGGATTTCCCAGAAGGAAGCTTGGCTGCCAGAGAGGTGGCAGCTTACGAACTAAGCGAGGGTCTGGATTTCAACTGCGTACCAACTACCGTATTACGCGATGGTCCCTTTGGAATCGGCGCTGTACAGCAATGGATTGATACTCCAGAAGATGTTGATGTGATCTCGATAGCACAGAAGAAATCTCCGGATGTTCGCAACATGGCCCTTTTTGATGCGCTAATCAACAATACGGATCGCAAATTTGGGCACATATTGATTACGGCGCAAGGTCGGTTGCTGGGTTGTGATCATGGATTAACCTTTCACGAGGAGTTCAAATTACGAACAGTGCTTTGGCAATTTGCTGGAGATGAATTGAATGAGAAGGAAAAGATTCAACTTAAAGGTTTGGAGGAGTGGATTGAGCGGGAAGAATCAACTTCCTTTCGAAAGCATTTAATGGATTCTGAGATAGAGGCTCTGCTTCAGCGCGGACGAAAAATATTGATGGAAGGATTTCCTATGCCATCCACACAATGGCCCGCTGTTCCTTGGCCTCCGGTTTAGCCGACCCTTTTTTCACTTGCTGTGTAGGCTTATGTCATGCGCAGCTGGCCAGAGGTGTATCTCCCTCCCGCTCCGAAATTTGTTAAACATCCCAAATTGCAGCTATTAGATAGCTATGACAAATCCCTGCATTCAGTATCAGGCGATGGAACATCAATCTATGTATGTGGAATAACTCCCTATGACGCAACCCATCTGGGACACGCTGCAACCTACATCTCATTTGATCTAATGCATCGCTACCTGACCGCCAGCGGTGTACGAGTAAATTTTTGTGAAAACATCACCGATATTGATGATCCGCTATTAGAGAGAGCAATCAGAGATAATCACGACTGGCGTGAGTTAGCACATTCTCAGATTGATCTTTTTGTGTCGGACATGACCGCACTACGAGTATTGCCTCCAGAGAATTATCAAGGCGTGGTTGAGAGCATGTCAACGATAATCAAATCTGTTGAGATGTATTTAAACAAGAATGTTGCGTACAACATCGAAGGAGACATCTATTTGGAGCTGGCGAAAGTTCCAGGGTTTCCCGGAAATTTACCGTTGCCATTGAATGAAGCTATCGCTGTATTTAGTGAGCGCGGCGGTGATCCTGATCGAGTTGGCAAAAAACACCCTTTAGATCCTTTGTTGTGGCGAGCAAAGCGAGAGGGCGAACCCTCTTGGGACGCATCCTTTGGATCAGGCCGGCCGGGTTGGCATGTGGAGTGTGTAGCGATCGCGCTGGCAAATTTGCCGATGTCGGAAAACACATCAATAACCATTCAGGGTGGTGGCTCCGATTTAACCTTTCCACATCATTACATGACGGCGATGCAAGCTAAAGTAATAACAGGAATGGAGTTCGCTGAAACATATGTGCATGCCGGCATGATTGGCCTAGATGGCGAAAAGATGAGCAAGAGTCGAGGCAATTTAGTATTTGTCTCAAAACTTCTTGAACAGGGAATTGCACCAGAAGCACTGCGCATGGCATTGATTTCGCAGCATTACCAAGAGGATCGAATGTGGAGCAATGGGTTATTGCAGGATGCGCAACTGTTTATCGAGAAGATTCAAAAAGCTCTTGCTAATACCGATGTTGCTGCAACGCAGCCTGTTGTGCAAGGAATAGTTGATGCACTTGCGGATAATTTGAATACTCCGCGCGCTCTGAGGATTTTGGATGAGTGGTGTGAAGCGAGTTTGCAGGGTGCAACAGGTGGAAGCGCAGGGGATATATCCAGAGCTCTAGATACTTATTTAGGAATAGCGCTTTAGCTCTCCCGATTACGACGCAAGAATCTCTCAACCTCTCGAGCAATTGAGTCACCTGTCACTGTTGGAAGCTCTGCAGCGTCCTTGCTGTTTTCAAGTTGCGCAACATAATCTGCAATCTCCACATCATCTGCGGCCATTTGATCCACCTGTTTTTCCCAGTTAAGAGCTCGCTCTGGAAGATCTCCTTGATGAATTGAAATCTCCAACAAATCTTCGAGGGCATTAATCAAAGCCAGTGATGCCTTGGGAGAGGGTGGTGCAGACACATAATGCGGAACCGCAGCCCATAGCGATACTGCATCTAAACCTCTGCGATAAGCCGCATCTTGGAGTACCCCGATGATGCCAGTTGGTCCTTCGTATCGAGAAACTTCAACCCCCAGTTTCTTAGCAACTTCGGGGTGCGCTCCACTTCCAGTCACAGTGATAGGTCTTGAATGTGGGGTATCTGCAAGTAACGCGCCCATTGTTATTAACATCGTTGCCTCATAGTCATCGGCAAGATCGAGTATTTGATCAGCGAAACTCATCCAACGCATCGAGGGTTCTATGCCCTTAACAATCAAGAAATCATTAGCCAAATTCGGAGCGCTTACGGCATAAATTAAGGTATTCGGCCAGACAATTTCTCGCACAACATGTTCATCGATTTTAATTTGAGGTCGATTGACCTGAAAATCATAGAAATTCTCTGGATTGAATCTTGCTAATTCCTGGTGGCTCCAGTTAGCCAAAAGATGTGTAATCGCTGCTGAGGCTGATTCGCCCGCATCATTCCAGCCCTCAAAAGCGGCAAGCATTATGGGCTGGCGCAGATTAAAAGCGCTTTCCCGAATGAACATAAACACAGCCTACGATAAACTCCACCTAATGAGCTCGCTGAAAATTGCATCAGGTCGGGCCAAAAGTGCCGGAACTTTACGAGAAGCCCTCGCCAAGCGTGTAGTTATCGCCGATGGCGCGATGGGAACTATGTTGCAAGGAGCCAATCCATCTCTGGAAGATTTTCAAGGACATGAAGGCTGCAACGAAATTCTGAATATCACGCGGCCTGAGTTGGTCGCTGAAATTCACTCTCAGTATTTCACCGCTGGAGTAGATGCGGTTGAAACCAATACCTTTGGCGCAAACTTTGCCAATCTTGCCGAGTACGGAATACCAGAACGAATTTATGAACTTGCATTTACTGGCTCGCAAATTGCTAGAAAGGTAGCTGATGAGTTTGCTTTAAGAAGCGGTGAACCGAAATGGGTACTTGGTTCTATTGGGCCAGGAACCAAACTTCCGACCTTGGGTCATGCTAGCTACGCGCAACTAAAAGAGGCGTATTACCAATGTGCACTCGGATTATTGGATGGCGGTTCCGATGCACTTCTGATTGAAACAACCCAAGATTTATTGCAAGCGAAGGCTGCTGTTAATGGTGCAAGGCTAGCGATCGATAAATGCGACCGTGACATTGTATTGATCGCTCAGATAACAGTTGAAACCACAGGAACCATGTTATTGGGCTCGGAGGTTGGAGCGGCGCTTAATTCTCTTATTGCTCTAGGCGTTGACTTAATCGGCATGAACTGCGCAACCGGGCCAAGTGAAATGAGTGAGCACCTTAGAACTTTAAGTAAGTATTCGACAGCTGGATTGTCCTGCATGCCAAATGCCGGCTTACCGGTTTTGCAAGATGGTGGCGCGTTCTATCCCTTAACACCAGATGAACTTGCAAAGGCGCTCGCTAATTTTGTTGAACAGTATGGTGTAAATCTTATTGGCGGCTGTTGTGGGACTACCCCCGAACATCTTGCTGCGGTTGCAAATTTGTTACACGGCAAAATGTTGCCAAATCGAAATCCTGTTGTTGAACCAGGCGCTTCATCCTTATATCAATTTGTGCCCTTTGAACAGGAGCAAAGCTATCTGGCTATCGGCGAAAGAAGTAATGCCAATGGCAGTAGGGCTTTTCGCGATGCGTTAATTGCTGAGGATTGGCAGCGTTGTGTCGACATAGCCAAGGATCAGGTGCGTGAGGGTGCGCACATGATTGATTTATCAGTTGATTATGTAGGACGCGACGGGGTTAAGGACATGCGTGAATTAGCAACACGTTTCGCCACAACCATCACACTTCCCATTGTCTTAGACTCCACCGAGCCGGATGTGTTGCAAGCTGGCTTGGAAAGTTTGGGCGGCAGATGTGTAATCAATTCGGTTAATTATGAAGATGGCGATGGGCCAAACTCGCGATTTTCAAAGATTATGCCTTTGGCCAAAGAGCATGGCGCTGCCCTCATTGCATTAACTATTGATGAAGATGGCCAGGCGCGCACATCTGATTGGAAGGTTAAAGTAGCAGAGCGTTTAATAACCGACCTTTCAGAGAAATGGGGTATCGCGCAAAGCGACATTGTTATTGACTGCCTAACCTTTCCTATTGCCACCGGACAAGAAGAAACTCGTGGTGATGCTGTTGAGACGCTTAAAGCCATAAAACAGATTAAGAGTAAATATCCTCAGGTACAAACCACTTTAGGTATAAGTAATGTCTCGTTTGGATTGAACCCAGCGGCACGCATAGTGCTTAACTCGGTCTTTCTAGCTGAGGCCGTTGCTCATGGTCTAACCAGTGCGATCGTCCATCCCTCCAAAATCATGCCCATGGCAAAAATCTCTGAAGAGCATAAGAAGGTCGCACTTGATCTGATTTATGATCGGCGCACATTTTCCGGGGAAATTTGTACCTATGATCCGCTTGTTAAGTTCATGGAGCTTTTCGAGGGTGCTGAGGTTTCAAACTCTCGCTTAAGTAGAGCAGCTGAACTTGCCGCCTTGCCAATAACTGAGCGACTGAAACGCAGAATCATTGATGGAGAAAAACAAGGTCTGGAATCTGATTTGGATCAGGCTCGGGCAGATGGCATCCCGCCTTTGAGCATAATCAATGATTACTTGCTGGAAGGCATGAAAACCGTAGGCGAGCTATTTGGAAAGGGTGAGATGCAGCTGCCCTTTGTTCTGCAATCCGCTGAAGTGATGAAGTTGGCTGTATCTCTACTAGAACCACATATGGAAAAGTTGGAGTCTAATGACCGCGGCTCGATTTTGCTTGCTACAGTCAAAGGAGATGTTCACGATATTGGTAAGAACCTCGTTGACATTATTCTCTCTAACAACGGGTATCGAGTGGTGAATATCGGCATTAAGCAAACCATAAATCAGATTATTGAGGCGGCAGAAACCTCCAAGGTAGATGTGATTGGCATGAGCGGTTTGCTGGTGAAATCAACTGTCATCATGAAAGAAAACTTGGAGGAGTTAGCAAGCCGAGGTTTAGCAACTCGTTGGCCAATTCTGCTTGGTGGAGCTGCATTAACTAGAAGTTTTGTGGAAAGTGATTTGGCCTCCCAGTTTGATGGAACAGTTCGTTATGCCAAAGATGCTTTCGAGGGACTATCTCTGATGGATCTTCTTATGGCCCAGAAAAACGGCAACTCCGAGGTTCAGTTGCCACCATTGAAACAGCGGAGAACTCGCGTAAGCAATATTGATGATGTAAGCGTTTCTGATACAACAAGAAGCGATGTTGCAATCGATCTACCTGTGCCTAAACCACCATTCTTTGGCTCAAAGGTAATAAAGGGGATTCAATTGTCGGATTACAGCACGATGCTGGATGAACGAGCTCTATTTGTTGGACAATGGGGATTGAAGAGCAGTCAAGGTAACTATCAAAATATGGTTGAAAGTGAAGGACGCCCTAGATTAAGAGCGCTTCTCAACGATGCGCAGTCACAGGGTTGGCTAAATGCAGCTGTTGTTTATGGATATTTTCCATGCTACAGCGAGGGAAATGACTTGGTTGTCCTGCATCATGAGGGAGAGTTGAAGGGCCAGGAGCGGGTGAGGTTTACCTTCCCTCGTCAAAGACGCGACCGCCGCCTATGTCTGAGTGATTTTTTCCGAAACAAAAATACAGGCGAGCTTGATGTGGTTGCTTTTCACATAGTGACTATGGGGCAATCAGTTAGCAATGCAACCGCCGAGCTATTTAGCAAAAATATGTATCGAGAGTATTTAGAGCTTCATGGGTTGGGAGTACAACTTACTGAAGCATTAGCGGAACATTGGCATGCGCGAATTCGAGAGGAGTTGGGTATCGCAAAATTGGACAGCACCAATTTGAACGAGATCCTTGATCAGGGTTACCAAGGCTCGCGGTACAGCTTTGGATATCCGGCATGTCCAGATCTAGAGCAACAACAGCAATTATGTGAGTTATTAGACCCATCTCGAATTGGAGTATCCCTATCGGAAGAGTTCCAGCTCCATCCAGAGCAAAGCACTTCAGCGATAATTGTTCATCACCCGGAAGCAAAGTACTTCAATGCCAACTAATACATCTGAACTACCCTTTGTCGCTGTGCTTTGGGATATGGATGGCACTTTGATTGACAGTGAACCGATCTGGATAGCCCAGGAACGGGAATTGATGAATTCACTTGGTGCATCATGGAGCGAGGCTGATGCGATCCATTGCATCGGTGGTCCGATGACCCGAGTAGATGCGTACATGCGAAGTAAGTTGTCATTGGCACAGCAATCGGAGTATCCACCCATGGCACTTACGGCCAAACTGCTTGAACGGATGGAGGTTCAACTAGCCAAGGGAGTCGATTTCGCGCCAGGTGCACGAAAGCTGTTAAATGAAATGTCAGCACTCGGCATCCCGATGGGTCTAGTGAGCGCATCTTCACGAAAATTGGTAGATGCCGCTTTGAGTTTTATCGGCCATGATTATTTTCAAATAACTATTTCAAATGATGATGTGATTAGCTCTAAACCTAGCCCAGAAGGATATTTGAAAGCTGCCGAATACCTTGAGGTAGATATTGAACAAACATTGATTCTAGAAGACTCTGTTACTGGGGTTACAGCAGCCATGAATTCAGGGGCCTATGTAATTGGAATTGACCATGTAACAAAGTTGCCAGACGGAGCCAGAGTTATCCATACCCCAAACTTGGAGTCTGTATCGGTCGCTGATTTGGTCAAAGCAGTGGTTGGTGTAGGGAGATAATTGGCGAATGAAAAGCGTAGGCAGTGGACCACTAGCGGATGGGGATCGAGTACAACTTACTGATGAAAAGGGAAAGATGTACTCGTTTTACCTTTCTCGTGGCGGACAGTGGCACTCTCACAAGGGTTGGATTAACCATGATGAAATAATTGGCCGGCCTGAAGGCAGCACCGTGAATAGTAGTAGCGGGACCGCTTATCAGGTGATGAGACCGTTGTTGAATGATTACGTGCTTTCTATGCCCCGTGGAGCAACCATCATCTATCCAAAAGATGCCGCGGTTATTGTTGGATTTGCCGATATTTTTCCAGGAGCCCGTGTTTTAGAAGCAGGAGCAGGTAGCGGTGGACTATCGATCTCTTTGTTACGCGCTGTGGGTGATGGCGAATTAGTTTCCTACGAGGAGCGTGCGGAGTTTTTTGAAAATGCCCGTAACAATGTGCGCAACTACTTTGGTCATGCGCCGAAGAATTGGAAATTGATCAACTCGCGAGTTCAAGAGGGTAAGTTCAATAGAGATTTTGACCGCGTAGTGTTTGACATGTTGGCCCCTTGGGATGCCTTGGATGTTGCTTATGAAGCACTGAAACCGGGGGGAGTGTTGTGCTGCTATGTAGCAACAACTACCCAATTGTCCAAAGTTGCCGAAGCCATAAAAAGCTCCAAGAGATTTTCTGAGCCAGAGAGTTTTGAAACTTTGTTGCGAGGTTGGCATCATGAAGGTTTAGCGGTAAGACCTATGCATGCAATGAATGCCCATACTGGGTTTCTGCTTTTTACCCGTGCTTTGCCAGAAGGGGTAGGCCCAATAAGAAGAAAACGTCGTCCATCAAAGGGCGCTGTTGAAGCAGAGTCGAGTGGAGAATCTCCACACGACCCCGCTCTTTAAATAACTTATTTAACTAACACCAATCAAATCAACAACAAATATCAAGGTTTCATTTGGGCCAATTGGTCCACCGCCGGCTGCTCCGTAACCTAAATCGGGAGGAATAACCAGCAACCGTCTTCCTCCAACCTTCATTCCTGGAATACCTTGCTGCCAGCCAGAGATGACCTGGGCCAATGGAAATGTTGCGGGGCTTCCAACCCATGAGCTTTCAACTACCTCGCCAGTAGACCAAGCCATCAAGGTGTAATGAACTGTAAGAGTTGAATTTGGTAATGCTTCTGCACCATCTCCTATAAATACATCCTCAGTTACAAGGGTGGATGGAGGTGTGCCTTGTGGAGCGGTAATTGATGGTTGGCTGCCTGCGGCGCCAGATACTTGTGGCATGTTTTCTCCTGATTGTGTTTGCTCTTGAGAGGTACCCATCGGTGAATCTGCCGGCGCACCACCATCGGTAGTGCAGCCGCTAAGAATCAGAGCCGCGCCAGCTAGAATGGAGATTGGGGCTAATCTTCTAAATCTTTTTGCTTTGGTTATGGAAGCCATGTGACCACTCTAGCAAGCTAAACCCCGCTTCCGGCTAGCTGTGCCGCTAATCTGCCCATGTGAGTCAGGCAAAAACCGAGCGGTTGGTAAATCTCACCATGGCTCTACTCAATTCTCGGCGGTTTATGAAGAAGAGTGAGATTTTTACAAAGGTAGCGGGATACTCCGGAACCCCTGAAACCAAAGAGCGGATGTTTGAACGTGATAAGGATGATTTGCGGGCACTTGGAATTGAAATAGAGGTTGCTTCGCATGATCCATTATTTGAAGATGAACCGGGGTATCGAATCCGGCCTGAAAGTTATCAATTTCCAGCTGAGAAATTTAATCGAAATGAATCAGCGTTGATTGCTACCGCTTTAGGTATGTGGCACTCCAGCGAATTAGAGGCAGAAGCAACCAACGCGTCACGCAGAATATTCGGGCAAGTAGACTCAAGTGACTCAAACCAAGTGCAAATAATCGTTCCGAGCGAATTGAGTGAAAATGGATTGGTTGAGATTGCTAGGGCATTGGGCGCAAGGAGCGCAATCTCTTTTACCTATCAAAAAGATCCCTCTTTGCCAACAGAAAATCGTAAAGTCAACCCATTTGGATTAAGCACTTGGCAGGGTGGTTGGTATTTAGTTGGTGAAGATATAGAACGCAATGACATTAGAGTTTTCAAGTTATCGCGAATAACATCGAAAATTGATGTTGCATCACGTCGGGAGAGTTATGAAATTCCCACCGATTTCTCTGTGACTGAGTATTTGGTCATGTACAACCAGCCTAAATTGGAGGTTAAATTCCAGTTAAGAAAAGGGGCTGCAGCGGCAATCCGTAACCAGGCAACTGAAATCTTGGAGATTGACGCTGAATGGGATACCGCAACTGTTAGATATGCCAGCGAAGCTGATGTTGTGCGAGCTGCTTTGTGGCATTTTGACAGCGCCGTGCTGCATTATCCGCCAGATTTAGTGGAGTTGGTCAAGTCAGAGTTTAGGCGGTCAAAAGTCAATGGCTGAGAATGCTGCCGCTCGAGCACTTCGACTCTTGGACCTAGTCCCATATATCTTGAACAATCAGGGTATTTCAGTTGAGAGTTTGGCTCGAAAGTTTGGTGTAAGTAGAGATGAAATTATTAAGGATCTAAATCTGCTTTTTGTTTGTGGTTTGCCGGGTTACACACCGTTGGAACTCATTGATCTATCGCTAGAAGATGATGTCGTAATTGTCAGAGATCCACAAAATTTGAATCGACCTAGAGGCTTTACCTACTCAGAATCAATTGTGCTGCGCATTGCTCTTGCAGCATTGCAAAATCTGATTCCTTCCAGTAATCCAAATAGCAAAGTTCTGGAAGGGTTAAGAAAGAAGTTTGATGATATGTACAGCGCTGATGTGCCAGCGCAGGCAATAAATATTAACCTTGAGCGGGATGAAGTTACAATTAAATTAATTGAAAAGGCTATTCAACAAGGGGCCGCGTTGAATATTAGATATTTGAATGTTGCGAAAGATGAAGTCACAACACGTTGCGTTGTTCCAGACAGCATCAAGCTGGGATCTCCAAAACCTCAACTCTATGGCTTTTGTCATCTCGCTAATTCAAAACGAACATTTAATATCGAACAGATATTAGAAGCTGAATTAGTCGATCGACCGGAAGTGGGTTTATCGCAGACAGCGGAAATTCAAGGAACTATTAAGTTGACTGTTGTCATTAACTCATTTTCTGGAAAATTCTGGCTTGAGAACCGGCAAAGGCTTATACCTCTTTCTGATAACGAATTCGTTATGGATGTGTATGACACTTCTTGGATTTTAAGGACCGCACTTTCAGATGGCTCATTTTCTGTTCTTGCTCCGCAAGAGGTCCGAGAAGCTATTAATATCGCGGCTGATAAAGCTCTTGAGGCTTACAAATAAGGAATTCTCAGCTCATGGTAGCTTTGGGCATTGCCCGTTTGACCTAGAAAGGCGATTCCCATGTTCGGTCTAAGAGAGCCATCACACTGGTTGCTGCTGATTTTGGTAGTAGTTATTTTGTTTGGTGCAAAACGTCTTCCTGACTCTGCCCGCTCACTTGGTCGCTCGTTAAGAATATTTAAGAGCGAGGTTAAAGAGCTGAACAAAGAGGATAAGAAGGATGACGAAGGGGACAAGAGCTCAAACTAGTGAGCTGTCATGGCTGGTAAAAACCGTGGCACTATGCCTTTGCTGGATCACTTGCGTGAGTTACGTAAACGCGTAATCCGTTCAGCAATCTTTATATTCCTCTTCAGCGCCGTTGGATGGATCAATTACAACGACATCATCGCAACCCTTTCCAGCCCGGTATGTGACCTCCGATTGGCGCAAGAAACCGGTGCTGAGAATTGCGGTGCCTTATATATCAGCGGAGTTTTGGGTCCATTAAATCTACAATTAAAGGTTTCCTTCTTGTCAGGACTGATTCTCTCCGCGCCATTCTGGCTCTATCAATTGTGGGCCTTCATCGCGCCTGCTTTGCATCGCAAAGAAAAACGTAATTCGATCCTTTTCATTATTGCTGCAACGCCATTTTTCGCGGTTGGTGCAACCTTGGCTTATGTGATCCTGCCATTAGCGATAGAGGTTCTTTTTGGCTTTACCCCTGAATCTCTAAATAACCTAATTCGATTTGATGATTATTTGGATTTCGTCTTACGTTTAATTTTGATTTTTGGTCTCGCATTTCAACTTCCGGTTTTTCTAGTTTCTTTTAACCTAATTGGATTGTTGTCGGGTAAATCAATTTTAAAACCTTGGCGTTTTGCGATTTTTGCAATCACTTTTTTCGTGGCCGCCTTTTCACCTACCGCGGATCCACTTTCCATGGCCGCCTTGGCACTTCCGCTTATTGCATTCTACTTTGGAGCCGGTGGCATAGCTTTGATGGTTGATAAAAAGAGAGATCGCAAAAGTCGTCAATATGCTGACACGGAAGCTGCGCCAATCGAAGCTGCACAACCCATTGATGAAATAGAACCTTGAGATGTGGGCTTTGCTTAGCAATCCGACATCAGGTGGCGGATTAGGAAAAAGAATCACTGCAGAAACCATTGCCTGGCTTAGGGCCAATAATTTGGATTTTGATGATATTTCTGGCTCCAATGAAGCAGAAGCCGCAGATAACTTGGCTAGATTGTACTTAAATAGCTATCAAGGTTTGATCGTTGTCGGGGGAGATGGATTAGTCCATCTGGCGATTCAACGTATTGCTGGAAGCAATCTACCCATCGCGTTAGTGCCAGCTGGGACCGGCAATGATTTCGCTCGTTCTCTCAGGCTTAATATCAGTAATCCGATAGCTAATTTGTTTCTCATCTCGAATCGACAGCCGACGGTAGTTGATTTGGGTAAGGTTGGAGAAAAATACTTTGTACAAATTCTAAGTACTGGTTTTGATTCGTTGGTTAATGAACGTGCCAACCAAATGAAACACATTAGTGGCAGATTCAAGTACAACCTGGCGATATTGCTGGTCTTATCTACTTTTAAGCCAAAAAGTTACAGCTTCAAAGTGGATCAAGTTCAATTTGAAAGTAGAGCTATGCTTATCGCGGTGGCAAATGGTCCAAGCTACGGCGGAGGCATGTACATCACGCCAATGGCAAATCATCAAGATGGCTGGCTGGATGTTCTAATCTTGGGCCCAGTTTCCAAACTTGAGTTTTTGAAGGTGTTTCCAAAGGTTTACAAGGGTTCGCATATCGATCACCCGGCGGTAAAGATTTTGCGCGGTAAAAGAATCGAGATTTCCGCACCAGCAATTGCTTATGCCGATGGTGAGCGTATCGGCGAGCTACCAGTGACCGCCGAAATTCATCCTGCCTCCTTAAAGGTCTGGCGAAATGACTGAACTTTCACCGGCCGAAAGATTTGCTGCTGCGAAGAAGCGAAATCGTTATCCATTAACAGCAAAATTCCTAGTAGGTTACAACTTCGCGTTTGATGATTTTCAATTGGCTGGTTGTCATAGCTTGGAAGATGGCAAGAGTGTTTTGGTTGCAGCACCAACTGGCGCGGGAAAAACAATTGTTGGGGAGTTCGCCACTTTTTTAGCGGAGCATTACGGGAATCGTTGTTTCTACACCACACCAATAAAGGCACTGTCGAATCAAAAATATCAAGAGCTTGTTGAAGTATATGGGGAATCTGAGGTAGGACTATTGACGGGAGATTCCTCGATCAATAGCGGTGCGCGAATTGTTGTTATGACCACAGAGGTACTCAGAAACATGATTTATGCAGAGAAAGGTGCTATTGATCAATTGGGATATGTGGTGATGGATGAGGTTCATTACCTAGCTGATAAATTTCGCGGTGCGGTTTGGGAAGAGATTTTGATTCATCTTCCCGAAAGAATTCAAGTTGTCTCACTATCTGCAACTGTCTCTAATGCTGAAGAGTTTGGGGAGTGGCTAAAAACGGTACGTGGAGAAACCGAGGTGGTCTTAAGTGAAATTCGACCGGTGCCGCTATACCAACATATCTTGATTGGCAATCGAATCCTAGATCTATTTGTCGACGATGGTCGAGTTAATCCTGAAATCTCTCGATTAGAACGTAATTCAATTAAGCGGGTTCCGTCGGGAAGTTGGAAGGAGAGCAAATTCTCGACCATAAAAAATCTCACCCGACCAGAGGTAGTTGAGAAACTTAAAGCGAGAGGTTTTCTACCTGCGATTTACTTCATTTTCTCCCGAGCGGGTTGTGATGCAGCCGTAACTTCATGCATCAAAGAGGGTTTGTCTCTTACTAATTCGGAGGAGAAAACTGCAATACGAGAAGTTATTGCAGATAGAACTCATGAGCTGCCGGTAGAAGATTTCGGAGTACTCGGATTTTATGAATGGAGCGCTGCCCTGGAACGAGGAATTGCCTCGCACCACGCAGGGTTGCTTCCTATGTTTAAGGAGACAGTTGAAGAGCTGTTTCAAAATGGTTTATTGAAGGTGGTATTTGCCACGGAAACCCTTGCGTTGGGTATAAATATGCCGGCGCGATCAGTTGTTTTAGAGAAGTTGGTTAAATGGAATGGTGAAACTCATTCAATTATTACACCAGGGGAGTACACCCAATTAACTGGCCGTGCGGGACGTCGAGGTATTGATATTGAAGGCAACGCCCTAATTATGTGGAGTGAGCAAATTGATAGCGGTACCGCTGCTGGCCTGGCGAGCACGAGAACTTATCCGTTGAAATCCTCATTCAATCCTACATACAACATGAGTGCCAATCTGATTGCTCGTTTTGGACAAGAGAAGGCACGCGAGTCATTAGGAGCCTCATTTGCACAATTTCAAGCAGATAAAGCGGTAGTTGGTTTGGCAAAGCAGATTGCCAAAAACAATCAATCGATAGCAAATATTCTTGGAGAAGCATTATGTCACTTGGGAGATTTCAACGAATATATGGAGTATAGATACGAAATCAGGAGGTTAGAAACTCAGTACTCCCAACGTCGAAACTACTCTGGTAGCCGAAAAGCTCATCACGCGCAGATAGAGGAGCGTATTTCAGAGCAACGTAGGCTGATGAAAGCGCATCCATGTCATCAATGCCCTGATAGAGAATCCCATGCTCGCACCGCTGAAAAAGCAGAGCGACTGCGCAAAGAGACCGCTGGATTAGCGGCTCGCATGGAAAGTCGCACCAATGTCATCCCAAAGACCTTTGATTTGGTTAATTCGGTCTTGGTAGAGCTTGATTATTTGGCCGCTGGAAAGTTAACTCGAAAGGGAATAGCGCTCACAAAGATTTACGCCGAATCGGATCTGTTCCTCGCTGAGCTATTGGATTCAGAACTTTTAGAGGGGATAAATGCCTCTGACTTAGTTGGGTTGTTGTCGGGATTAATTTATGAGGGCCGCGGTGAAAAAAGTCGAGCCCCGAGATTGCCAAAATCATTAGATCTTTTACTGCCTGAGGTGGTAAAGATATGGTCTCGCATAATCGCAGTTGAGGAATCTGTAGGCTTGAACACGCAACGTGAACCTAATTTTGATCTGGCTTGGAGCGCTTATCGTTGGGCAAGTGGCAACTCGCTGCAATCAATATTGCGTGAAACCGATATCGTGGTGGGGGATTTTGTTAGAGCCATGCGTCAGATCATCGACTTACTAGGACAGCTTGCCAATGCGAGACCGGAGCTTCAAACGACTGTAAAAGAAGCTTTGAAGCGGATTGATCGAGGGGTTATTGCATACTCGGCGGTAGCGTCATGACTTTGATGTTAGTAGATAGCGCATCACTCTGGTATCGCGCTTATTACGGCATGCCAGACAATTTGCTATCTCCGCAAGGCGAACCAATTAATGCGGTTAAGGGATTTTTGGATATGACAGCCAGGCTAATCAATCATTATCAACCTAATAGGTTGGCGCTCTGTTTGGATGGTGATTGGCGTCCTAGTTGGCGTACCGAATTATTTCCGGAATACAAAGCGAACCGGGTTGATGCCGAGGATGGAGATGAGGAGGAGCCCCATCTACTGACCCCACAAATTCCATTGATTATGGATTTTTTTGAAGCGGCAGGAATCACATTAATTGGCGCAGATGATTTTGAAGCTGACGATGTAATTGCAACTCTGTCGGTTAATGAAAAGGGTCCGACAAGAATCGTTACTGGTGATAGAGATCTATTTCAGTTGGTCGATGACAAACGAAAGGTAGCTGTTGCTTACCTGGCCAAAGGTATTTCAAATCATGATTTAGTGGATCTCAAATGGATTGCGCAGAAATATGAAATACCGGGGGAGCGGTATGCGCTATTTGCGATGATTCGAGGAGATGCATCAGATGGATTGCCAGGGATAAAGGGAATCGGTGAAAAAGGCGCCGCTGAAATTGCTCGGAATTTTGCAAATATGTCTGATGTTATCGCTGCTGCCCATTCAGATGATGAGAGGTTGAATGCAAATCATCGCAAGAAAATTCTTGCCGATATCGAATACGCCAATATTGCCGAAAAGTTGGTGAAATGTGCGACCGATGTACGTCTGCCAAACTTAGAACTAAAACTGCCCAGCACTCCAAAAGATATGGATTACTTGAAAGGCATGAAAGCTGATTATGGATTAGGGACTAGCGTAGATCGCTTGTTTGCGGCTCTAAAATGGATTTGAGACAAATTGCTGGCTCAGTAGCGGCCGGCTTTCTTCTTTGGTCTGGTTTTGCGCCCCTGGAGTTTTGGATAGGTCCAATACTTGGAGCGATTTTGCTTTATGGGCTGTTACAAGAAAATAGATTATCAAGACGATGGCTAATTTCCTTTGTCACAGCTGTCAATTTCTTTGCGCCCTTGCTCCACTGGAGTTCTACATATGTTGGCGCGTTTCCTTGGCTAATTTTGGTGCTCGGTCAGGCCCTACTTTTCTCACCTCTGGCGCTTTTTCAAAGCAAAGACGGATGGATCAGTGTTTTTAGATTCGCCACTTTATTTATGGTTTTAGAGATTGTAAGAATGAAGCTGCCATTTGGCGGTTTTGGCTGGGGCAAAATCGGTTTTACACAGGTTGATAGTCTACCTTGGCTTTATCCGCTAATTGGAGTGACTGGAATTTCATTTTTGGTTGCATTCTTTGCAGCGAGTGTAAAGATTAAACCTTTATTTCTTTTGATTCTACTGTTCCCTCTTTTGCTAAGCGCTCTGCCAGAGAAAGAACGCTTAGTGAATCAAAAACAGTTCAAGATAGTGGCAATTCAAGGGGGAGTAGATTCTCTTGGGTTTGATTTCAATGACACACCATTAAGAGTTCTTGATCGGCATATTGATGCAACAACAGATCACTACGAAAAAACTTCCGATGAAGTTCAACTTTATTTATGGCCAGAGAACTCAGTTGATTTAGACCCTAGAGTAAACAGTGAGTCACAAAAGCGGCTGATGGAAATCGCTAATAAAGTTTCAACTCCAATACTAACTGGCACCGTAGAAAAATCATCAAAGGGGCCGAAAAATTCAGCTGTGCTTTATGATGAAAAAGGTCAGGTTCTTTCACGTTATGTCAAGCAGGATTTGGCACCCTTTGGTGAATATATCCCTATGAGAAAGCTGGCGGAAATGATCTCGCCGTACGCTGTTCAAGTTAACGATTTTGTGCCGGGAAATAGTTGGCAAAAATTTGCTATGGATGAATTTAGCTTTCAAACTTTGATTTGTTTTGAAGTTTTGGATGATGATCATGTCAGGGCGGGTGCGAGAAATACAGATTTTTTGGTGGTACAAACCAACAACGCAACCTTTGGGGCAAGCCAACAAGCTGCACAGCAACTTCAAATAACCCGCGCTCGGGCAGCTGAATTATCCAAAGAGTTTGCCGTCGTAAGTACCACTGGATTTACCGCTCACATTGATAAAAAAGGTCAGATTATTGATCAATTGACGCAGTTTGAATCTGGTGCATTGGAGATGGGGATGCAAAGCTCAACTGCAAGAACATTGGCATCAAGGCTGGGCAGCGAATTTTGGCTAATTTTCGGAGCTTTGAGTTGGATAGTTACCCTCAGACGATCTAGGATATTTAACCGATAATCTACATTATGTAAAGTAATATTAATTAATAGCGAGCGCCGCAATCGGCTCGCAAGCACAAACCAGGTTCCTATCCCCGTAGGCGCCATCAATACGACCCACTGTTGGCCAGTATTTACCTTTTCGCGCCAATCCAACCTCAGCTCCTTGTGGGTAGGCCGCATTCATCCTGGAGTAAGAACCATTCCATTGATCCAATAAAACCGCCTCTGAGGTGTGAGGCGCATTTCGCAGCGCCGAATCCTCAACGGCAACTAACCCCTGGGCGATCTGCGAAATCTCCTCAGAAATTTTCAACATCGCTGCAATGAATCGGTCAATTTCTGCCACATCTTCACTCTCGGTGGGTTCAATCATTAGGGTCCCAGCAACCGGGAAGCTCATGGTCGGTGCATGGAAGCCAAAATCCATCAATCGTTTTGCAATGTCATCTACTGTGACACCGGTTTGCTTAGTTATTTCACGAATATCAATGATGCACTCATGTGCGATAAATCCATTTTTTCCAGTGTACAAAGTTGGAAACGCAGTTTGGAGTTTTTTCGAGATGTAATTTGCCGAAAGTATTGCAACCTGGGTTGCTCTAGTTAATCCCTGTGCACCCATCATGCGAATGTACGCCCACGAAATTGGCAAGATTAATGCCGAACCAAATGGCGCCGCGCTAATTGGTCCCGGTCCGGTAGCGGGTCCTGCTGTTGCATCTAATGGATGATTAGGCAGGTAGGGCGCCAAATGTTGGCGCGCTATAACTGGACCAACACCAGGGCCTCCTCCGCCGTGTGGAATGCAAAATGTTTTATGTAAATTTAAATGAGATACATCGGCTCCGAATTTTCCTGGCTTCGCAAGTCCTACCAAAGCATTTAGATTTGCGCCATCAACATAAACCTGACCACCAGCATCATGAATCAAACCGCAGATTTCAGTAATAGCAGATTCGAAAACGCCATGAGTGGATGGATAAGTAACCATCAATGCAGCCAATCGATCACGATATTCAGCGATTTTGAGTTTGATGTCTTCGATGGAAACGTTACCGTCATCATCACAGGCCACCACAACAACCTTCATTCCCGCCATCACTGCGCTGGCCGCATTAGTGCCATGAGCACTTGATGGAATTAAACAAATATCGCGATGCCCTTCTCCCCTAGCATCTAAGTAATTTCTAATGGCTAGCAGACCTGCGAACTCTCCTTGGGAACCAGCGTTAGGTTGTAGTGAGACGGCGTCATAACCAGTGATATCAATTAACCAATTAGAGAGTTGAGAGATCAATTTTCTGGTCCCAGCGCTTTGATTTACCGGCGCAAATGGATGAAGGTTGGCAAACTCCGGCCAAGTGATTGATTGCATCTCTGTAGTTGCATTCAACTTCATGGTGCATGAACCGAGTGGAATCATGGTGCGATCCAACGCTAAATCTCTGTCGGAAAGAGTCCTGATATATCGTAACATTGCAGTTTCAGAATGGTATGAATTGAAAATTGGATGTTGTAAATAGGTTGTTTTGCGCATTTGGATTCCGCCGTCTGAGAGCTCTTGGGCAGTTGTTGTTAATCCCCAAGCGCGGCAGAGTCGATCAAGAAGAGCATGATTTGTAGTTTCATCAAATGCCACACTTACGCCCTGCGGAATGCGTCTTACATTGATTCCAACCTTTAAAGCACTTGCTATAAGCGCATCAGCATTTACGGCTTTAAACGATACAGTGTCAAAGAAATTTGTGGTGTGAAGTTCGTAGCCAGCTGTTTTGATTACAGCGGCAAAACGTTTTGCATATCTGTTAACTCTGACCGCGATCTCACGCAAACCTTGTGGACCGTGCCAAGCTGCATAGAAGGCAGCTATCACAGCAAGTAACACCTGCGCGGTGCAAATGTTGCTGGTTGCCTTATCTCGTCTAATGTGTTGCTCGCGAGTTTGCAACGCTAAGCGAAGGGCCGGATTTCCATGCACATCAACACTTTGACCAACAAGCCTTCCGGGCAACGCGCGCTCTAGGCCACTGCGCACTGACATGAATCCGGCATGTGGACCACCAAAACCCATGGGAACGCCAAAACGTTGTGCCGAACCAACTGCAATATCAGCGCCCCACTCCCCTGGTGACTTGAGCAAAGCTAGCGACAACAAATCCGTTGCCATCACAACTAAACCATCCTGATTGTGCAACTGGTCAATGCAAGCAGAGAAATCTCTTATTTCTCCTAATGTATCCGGATACTGCAGCAAAACACCAAAGGTGTTTTCAAAGATCGTTTGATCGTTGATCTCAACAACTTCAACTGGAATCCCAAGTGGTTTGGCCCTTGTGATAACCACTGCCTGAGTTTGCGGGTGCACCTTTGAATCAATCACAAACTTAGCTTCATCCGGCAATTTTGAAGTACGCCGAGCCAGTGTCATTGCCTCAGCTGCAGCGGTTGATTCATCCAACATTGAAGCGTTACAGATTGGCAGACCCGTTAAGTCACTGACCATAGTTTGAAATGCAAATAACGCCTCTAAACGACCCTGGCTGATTTCTGGCTGGTATGGCGTGTAAGCGGTATACCAAGCTGGATTTTCCAAAACATTTCGCAAAACAACAGGTGGCGTAATGGTGCCGTAATAGCCCATGCCAATTAATGAATCTACTTGAGCATTTTCTTTCGCTAACGCCCGCAATTCAGAGATTGTTTCAACCTCCGAAATTGGATTCGGCAATTTTGCGCCAAATACATCATTGAGTTTGATTGAGTCCGGTAGGACATCAGCAATGAATTTGTCGAGATTGTCGTATCCCAGTTCATGAAGCATTGTTGAGATTTGATCGGAAGATGGACCGATGTGACGATCTGCAAAATCCCGCCTTGTCATGGCGAGAAGGATAAGGCTTTAAACTGCTTTATGCCCCGCGCAATTTGCGTCGTGCTGCAAGTTCGTCGCCTGCATCACTTTGGATTACCGCTGAACCATCCTGGAGATTTTCCGCTTGTAGATGAGATAGCGAGCCTTCAACTTCATTCCAGACCTTACCTATTGCGATACCAAACACGCCTTGGCCACCTTGCAGGAGGTCGATAATCTCCTCGGAGTTAGAGCATTCGTAAATTGAGGCACCATCGCTCATCAAGGTGATGCGTGCTAAATCATCAACCCCACGCTCTCGCAAGTGAGTTACGGCGGTGCGGATGTTTTGAAGAGATACGCCGGTATCCAGCAATCTTTTTACAATTTTCAAAACTAAGATGTCTTTGAAGCCATATAGGCGCGCACTTCCAGATCCCGCCGCTCCCCTAACAGTTGGCTCCACTAAACCGGTGCGAGCCCAATAATCTAATTGGCGATAAGAAATACCCGCAGCAGCGCAGGCAGAAGCGCCGCGATAACCAAGTTCTTGATAATCAACTCCGGGAAGTTGCTTACTTTCGTTACTCATTTGGGGAATTCTCGCTTCTGTCTAATGCTCCTTTTGCAAAGAGCCTTGGGGAAACCAGAACCATTAGAGCGGTGGGCTCCAACAAATTCTGGGCGTAGGAGAAAGGTAGAACTGGCGACCGAGGGTTTCAACAACCGACACACTGCAAAGCTTAAGTAGAGGTTTAGAGTTACCCCGCAAAATCTTCGGGATTTATCTGATCCAAGAACTCCTTGAACCTCTCAACCTCATCCTCTGACTGCTCTGGAATCTCAACTCCGGCTTGATCCAAAAGTTCCTCACTACCCAAAATTGGCGCACCGGTCCGTAGTGCCAGGGCTATTGCATCACTAGGCCGGGCAGATACCGCTACCCCGCCCTTGAGATTTAAAACCGCATAGAAAATCCCATCTCTTAGCTCTGTTAAATGAACTGAGTCCAGGGATACCTGAAGTGATTCCAAAATCTCCTTAACCAGATCATGGGTCAGAGGCCGAGGTGGAATTACCCCTTGCTGGGCAAAGGCAATAGCGGTGGCTTCTACAGCCCCGATCCAAATTGGCAAGTACCGAGTGCCGGCAATTTCTTTTAAAAGCACGATTGGTTGATTTGAAGGCATCTCCACCCGCACCCCAACAACATCAAGGGCTTGCAGATTCATCGAGCTCTATTCAGACCAGAGCGAACCAATGCGGCATGTAACCGGACCGAGAGTGAACCAATTTCACGAGAAACCTCTTGAGCTCGCGCCTTGGATTCTGGATTTTTTTGGCGCAGCAATGGGGTGATGATCTGCTCCACTAAACCGACCTCACGATCAGCTGCGGTTTTAAATGCACGTAAATGACGACCCTCAATTCCAAAGGCAGAAATCTCTGCCACTACTTTTGCAACTGTCAAAGCATCTGCATCGTAATAGCGACCCCTTATTTCAATCAGACCATACGCCTCAAGCTCTACCAATTGCTCCTCTGTAATTCCCGAGCTGCTCAATAATTCATCACGGCTTAACTTCATCTCTCCTTGTTCGACAAATGCAGAAGGAGAAATCGCACCATCAACTGTGGCCAATATAGGCGTAGGTGAACTACCAGCGTTTGCAGCAGGTTGTAAGCCTCTATCTATTGCATCCAAATTCTCTTTTATTACTTTGAGCGGAAGGTATTGATCTCGTTGTGCCAACAAAACATAACGTAAGCGATCCAAATCAGAGTTGGTAAATTTGCGATAACCAGATGGGGTTCGCTGCGGATCTATCAACCCTTCAGATTCTAAGAAACGAATCTTTGAGATTGTTACATCAGGAAACTCTGACCGCAGCTTTCCGAGAACCTCTCCAATACTTAAATACGCGCGTGCCGGAACACTCATGCTCTGACCTTTCCCCCGATAAAGAAATGCAATTTGAATTTACCTATATGCAACTCCATGCCATCGGTAAGCAAAACTTCACTTTGAATGACACCATCAACATATGTGCCATTTAGACTGCCGCAATCTTTCAGGGAGTAACCCCCTTGAGTCCTTGAAATCTCCGCATGCTTTCTTGAAACGGTAATGTCATCAAGAAAGATTTCATTAGTTGGTGCACGACCAATTGTGGTTAGTTCAGAGTTGATTAAAAAACGAGCTCCACGAGCTGGACCACTCAAAACAATGAGCATCGCGGAGCCTTCAGGCAAAGCTGCGATTACATCCCGTTCCGCCTGTGTGGCGCTTTCTAGAAGAGCGGATACATGATCGGAAACAGAGCGAAGTGCACCTAGATGAATGGTGGTGGTCAGATCTGTGTTGGGGTGCTGTTTACTTTGCATAACCCTCCCCTTTTCCGATCAACCTAACCTTAACCTTGAGGCTGACACTAGGGTGAGAGCTCCTCGCCCGTCAAGCTGTGAGGGCGTTATATCCAGCGCTATCCAACAGGCTTGCAAGCTCCTCCTGATTTGAAATTTCAACCTCATAAATCCAACCTGCGCCATATGGATCAGAGTTTAAAGTTTCGGGCGCAGCATCCAACGCCTCATTTACAGCGACAACCTTGCCTGACAGTGGAGCATAAATCTCTGAAACGCTCTTTGTGGATTCAACTTCTCCACAAACTTTACCGGCGCTGTGAGTATCACCAATTTTGGGTAGCTGAATGTAAACAATGTCACCCAGCGCACTCTGCGCAAAGTCGGTGATTCCAACCCGATAACAAGATCCTTGAGTTGGAGTTACCCACTCATGCTCCTTGGTGTACTTAAGATCATCGGGAATCTTTGACATTACTACCTTTCCAAAACTCTTTAATCTTTCACGGGAGCCAAACCTTGGGTTGAACTTTATTGCGCGGTTCTAAGAGTTGCCAACCCGGCACGAGCGTAACTCAGGCCAGTCCACAAATATAAAGCTATTCCCCACCCTGCAAAACTCCAACCCCAGACAAAAGAAATATCACTCAGCCAGCCACTTTCAGATTTAGTGAGCAGCAATAGAGGTAGCGCATAAAGTAGATTGAATGTAGCTGCCTTGCCCAGATAAGTAACTTTCCATGGTCCATGACCGTAACCTTTCAACACCAACAGCATCAGACCCAAGATCAAATCTCGAACAGCGATGGTGATGACTAGCCAAGCAGGAACAACCTCGGTAGCAAACATGGCAATCAATACGGTGATGATGTAAAGCCGGTCCACCGCAGGATCTAGCAACTCACCCAAACGACTCTCTTGCTTGAGAGCACGAGCCAATTTCCCATCAAAATAATCGGTGGCGCCAGCAACCATCAGGGTTAATACCGCCAACTCCAACTGCTCGGTTATTAAGACAAAATAGAGAAAGATTGGGATTCCCAAGGCGCGAAATCCCGTAAGCAGGTTAGGAATAGTAAACACGTCGGGACGACAGGATTTGAACCTGCGACCACCAGACCCCCAGCCTGGTGCGCTACCAAGCTGCGCTACGTCCCGTAAAAGCTTGTCAGGCAGAGCCGATACTAGCGTTCGCGAATCCGAACTGAGACCCGTATTGGCGAGCCAGAGAATCCAAACTCTTCACGCAGTCTTCTTTCGATAAATCTGCGATAAGAAGCCTCAAGAAACTCGGTAGCGAAAATGACAAAGGTGGGCGGCGCAATGCCAGCCTGTGTGGCAAAGAGAATTTTTGGCTGTTTGCCACCACGGATCGGAGGTGGATTGCTGCCAATCAACTGACCCAGAAATGCATTGAGCTTTGCCGTTGGAATACGTTTTTCCCAACTCTCCAGAGCTCTTTCGATAGCAGGCAGAAGTCGATCTTTATGCCAGCCCGTTTTTGCTGAAATGTTTACTCGCTCCGCCCATTCAACTTGATCAAAATTTCTGTCGCTTTCTTTGTCCAGGGCTACTCTTCTATCCTCATCAACCAAATCCCATTTGTTCATTCCTACAACTAATGCTTTTCCGGAATCCTCTACCAAGGAAATAATTCGCAGGTCTTGTTCGGTGATGGGAATAGATGCATCGATAATCATGATGACAACTTCAGCGTTCTCAATGGCTCGCTCGGTGCGAAGCGCAGCGTAATAATCAGAACCTGAAGCCTGATGAGCTCTGCGTCTAATACCCGCGGTATCAATAAAACGCCAAGTCTTGTCTCCCAGATCAATCAACTCATCAATGGGATCTCGGGTTGTGCCTTCAGCATCATCTACCAAGGCACGAGTTGAACCTGCGAAGGAATTTAGCAAACTACTTTTCCCAACATTTGGTCTGCCCACAATGGCAATGCGGCGAAATCCATCATCCATTCTGCTTTGACCAACCTCTGGTAACTTCGCAACAATCTCATCTAAAAGATCACCGCTACCTCTACCATGCGCTGCGGAGATAAAGTGAGGCTCTCCCAATCCTAAATTCCAAAGTGAATGCGCTTCTAACTCATCCTTTTCGCTATCAACCTTATTTGCAATAAGCATTACCGGCTTGCGACTTTTTCTTAAAACTGAAATAAGCGCATCGTCATCGGATTGTTGACCGACCTGCGCATCAACCACAAACAAAACTAAATCAGCATCGACTATGGCCGATTCTGCCGCCTCTGAAATCTTCAGGGCGATACCTTCAGAGGTTGGCTCCCATCCCCCGGTATCTACAACAAAAAAGGATTTTCCATTCCATTCTGCTTCGTAAGAAACTCGATCTCTAGTGACTCCGGGCACATCTTCGATAATCGCTTCCCTAGATCCAATAATTCTGTTGACCAAGGTTGATTTGCCAACATTTGGTCGGCCAACTATCACAACTTTGGGTAAGCCAATTAGTGAACGCTGCTTCAATATATTCCAGATGTAATCAACGGTTTCGGCGAGGGTCAGATTTGTTGAATCAACCACAACCGCATCTTGCGCCATCATGGCGGGTGACACAGCGCGTGTTGAATCCATTAAATCTCGATTGGCCAGTGATTCCGCAACCGCTTTTGTATTTGATTTGGCCTGATGTGTTGTGACTTCTTCTAAATCTCTTCGAATCGCTCTGGCGTTTATATCGGCATGTAGCCATACCTTTAAATGAGCATTTGGTGCAACAACCGTTCCGATATCTCGTCCCTCAACAACTATTCCGTTTTTGGCACTTTCAATGATTCGACGTTGCAAGCCAAGTAATGCCTTGCGTAACTCTGGCCAAGCACTAATTCGACTGACAGCCGAAGTTACTTCGGCGCTTCGTATTGCATCTGAAACATCTACCCCACCACACAAAGTTATTGGTGCATTTGGATCTGTTTTAAAAACAATCGGGTATTTTTCTAATGCTGTAACTAAATCAACTGGATTATCAATAGTCTCGCGAATTGCAAGCCATGTGGCGGCGCGATACAAAGCACCTGTATCCAGATATAACCAACCCGCTCTTTTTGCGATTGCTTTAGAGGTTGAAGATTTACCCGAACCACTAGGTCCATCCATGGCTACGACAATTGTCACTGGCGATGAACCTTCCAATTCTTTTGTATTAGATGATCTTGCACTCGTTGTGCATCTTCAGGAGAAAAAGCCAGTGTTATTAAACCAGTGTATTGACCTGGTGAATGTTCGATGGAGAGATCCTCGATATTTGCCGATAATGCAGCGCATTCATTGAATAATTCACTTAAAGCACCGGGCTCATCCTTGATGACAACATGCAGGTAGGAGTAATTTCTCGGTTGAGCACCATGTTTTCCGCCAACCTTCGAACGACCAGCATTCCCTAACTTAATTAGTCGCTGCAGCGCTGCTTCATCGCTTTCAATAATTGAGTGTTGAAACTCTGCGATACGTTCCTGGAAGGATCGAATTGCCGACAACAAAGGTTGCTTATTGCTCAGGAAGATCTGGGTCCAAAGCTGGGCATCCCCCGCCCCTAAACGTGTCATATCCCGTAGCCCCTGGCCCGCTAAATCAACGCCAACTGCGCGATTCTCAATCAATATGGATAACGCAGAGCTGATTAGTTGGGGTAGATGAGAGATTTGAGCCATTAGCTCATCGTGATCATCTGCATCCCACACATAGGAGGTTGCGCCCAATAGCTCTATTAATGACTTGGCAGATTCCAAAACATCGGAGTCTGAATCGGAGCTTGGCGTTAAAAACCACGCCCGTCCGGTGAATAGATCAGCCTGGGCGGAGGCTGGACCTGAGTTTTCTCGACCCGCCATTGGATGACTACCTACAAACCGTGATTTCAATTCCGATAAAGCGTGAACTTCTTGTTGAAGTTTAGATTTAACACTGCCAACATCTATAAATCTCGAACTTGGATTTATTCCAAACTCCCGCTTCAAAGCTGCAAATGTGGCCTCTGGAGGGGTTGCGATAACTACCAAATCTGGCGTCCCATTTTTCAATGCATGTTGCAGTAGATCTTGGGCGATTGCGAGAGCTCTTGGGTCCATATCCTCCACTTCAAGGGAAACACCTTTGCTGGCTAAACCCAAGCCAATTGAGGTTCCAATCAGGCCCATCCCAACAATTCGAACATGTTTTATGGCAACGGCTTGACCCTCATAGTTTTCATGACTCATAAACAATTAACCTATTGGGCAATATCGCGACGTAGCGCAGTTGCGCCTCGTAGGTAGATGTGAGAGATCTCTTCTTGAGACAAATCCGTATTGCAATGAACCATCGCTCTGATGGTTCGTGGCAGGCTTTCGGGTACATCTATCTCTACCGCGCAAATCAGAGGGACCATTCCAAGCCCCATCTCTCGAGCCGAAGCGGCTGGAAAGTCACTGGTAAGATCTGGTGTTGCGGTAAAAAGTATTGAAATTAGATCTGAACTCTGCAGTTCATTCTTATTCAAAATGGCTTGAACCAATTCAATAACACCATCCCTAATCTCTTCCTTGGTGTTATCGGCGATTTGAATCGCACCCCTGATTGCCCTCACCGCCATTGCAGAATTTTACCTTCTTCACCGAGCTGTCGGCGTTAACCGTTACAGTGTTTTATCGATTTATTGCTACAGCTATAAATTGCGAATTCAAAGGCATCATTGCTTTTAAGCGGAGAGCAAGTAAGGGTGACAAAAAACGTTAAGTCGATATTTGTTCCCTTCTTTAAGCTTGTTTTTGTCGATAAATTGCTTTTATCTTCTGATTCGAAAAACCTTTTATCGATATATAGATATTATTCAAAGTCTATTTATCGGTAAAACCATCTATCAATATAAATGTTTATCGGTTTACAGATTTGTTACTTCCACTTCGTTGAGGGCTCTCCATCGCCCGGGCGGCAATTCCCCTAGCCGTATCGACCCGATAGCGGTTCTAACTAGGCGCACCACAGGGTTACCCAACTCTTCAAATATTCGACGCACAATCTGATTTCGACCTTCGTGGATCACCAGCTCAATCCAACCCCCGGCGCGATTCACCTCTAGGGGTTTAGCCAACCCATCCTCTAGAACTACACCCTTTCGCAGGGAGTCGATTTGGCTCGAGCTAACCTCATTTTCGCAGAGAACTAGATAGGTTTTCTTAACGCCGAAGGAAGGGTGGGTGGCTTCATGAGCCCAAGTACCATCGTTGGTAAGGATTATTAACCCTTCGCTCTCCTTATCTAGTCGACCCACATGGAAAAGTCGATCTGGCCAGCTTCCGAAAAAATCTTGCAATGAGCTACGGCCTTCAGGGTCTGACATGGTGGACAAAACCCCAGCTGGTTTATGAAACGCAATGTAAGTTTTGGACAAATTTGTAAGTATTATTGCACCATCAACCTTAACTTGAGTGTTTATCGGGTCAATCTTGGTACCCAAGATACGAACAACCTTGTTATCCACCTGCACCCGTCCCTCAAGGATTAGCTCCTCGCAAGCGCGGCGACTGGCGACACCGCAATCAGCCATAAATTTTTGCAGCCGAACTAGTTCAGCATCAGCTGTGCGTCCTTGATTTTGGGATTTACGTGGGTGGGACACCCGCGCAAGTGTACGTCACTCTGTAAGTGAAGCGATAACCTCATCTAGTCCATCAACATCTGGTAAAAACGGAGCAAGGGCAGGCAGATCCTCTACCCGATTAACCCCTATCCGTTCTAAAAAGTAATGGGTAGTTCGATAAAGAATGGCTCCCGTTTCATTTTCTACACCGCACTCTTCAACCAAGCCACGCGTTACCAAGGTCTTCATAACCGCTTCCACATTAACGCCACGGATAGCAGATACTCGTGCCCTGGAAATTGGCTGGCGGTAGGCAATAACCGCTAGGGTCTCTAGTGCAGCTTGGGTTAACTTCGCCTGTTGTCCATCCAGAACAAACTTTTCTACCAAAGGCGCCAAATCCGGGTGAGAATAAAAACGCCAACCACCGGCGATCTGTTTGAGTGCAAAACCACGGCCATTCTCCTCATACCAAGCGCTCAAGCCATGCAAGGTTTCAAGAACCTGTTCGGTCGGCACCTCAATTATTTGAGCAAGTACCAGCTCAGACACTGGCTCCTCTACGACCATCAGGATCGCCTCGATGGACTTGGAAATCTCCGCATTATGCATCTTTCTCCCCCTCCGCTACCTCTGAAACTGGCTCTCGATCAAATTCATCACTTACCGCGATCTCGCCCTCAACAGCCCCAGTCCAGGTTATTTGCAGCTCTCCTAGGGCGATCACCTGCTCAAAACGCACCGAACCATCCTTGTATAGCTCAAGCAAAGCGAGGAATCTGGCAACCACGACCAGGGTATTTTCGGCATCCGCCACTAACCCTCTAAAGGTCATTGTTTTCTGCCTTCTAAGGGCCTCCACAACCTTGATGGCCTCGGCCGCAACACTCACCAAAGGAAGGTGAATATGCTCCGTTGACAAGGTTGGGGCGGTTTTCGGGGTCAAGACACGATTTGCGATGGCGGCAAAGCGCTCGGGGGTAACCCCAATTAATACCTCAGGCAACAATGAAGAGAAAACCGGATCAAGGGAGACGGAACGTGGGAAGGATTTTTCCTGCTCATTAATGCGAGCCGCCAGAATCCCCGCTACCTCTTTGAAGGCTCGGTACTGCAGCAATCTCGCAAAGAGTAGATCTCGCGCTTCCAGTAAAGCCAAATCCTCTTCATCATCGATCTCTCCGGAAGGTAACAACCTCGCCGCCTTTAAATCCAACAAAGTAGCTGCGACAACTAAGAACTCAGTAGCTTGATCTAACTTCCAGCCCTCTTCAGTTTTCTCCAATTCCCGAATATAGGAGATGAACTCATCAGTCACCGTTGCAATCGCCACATCGGTAATATCCATTCGATGTCTGGAAATCAACTGCAAGAGCAAATCAAAAGGACCATCAAAATTATCTAAATGAACGGAAAAACCGGCGACACGACCTTCACCTGACACGGTTGTCGCGCCATTAATTGGCGGTAAGGACCCTAAAGTTGTACTCGAGGGTTCTACATTTTCCTGATTCATGGTTGGCATACTCTACGCGTGTCGCTCCCAATGCGCTTGCACCCCATGACTAAAGTCGCGGCATGGCAAAAAGTGCTTCAGAGATATCTCGATTGAACGCTAAATCGACAATATCCAAATTTGATTCTGAGATTGTTACTTCATCATCGGTATTGGGTTTACCTAGTAAAGAGTTTCCGATTCCCGCGGTTCTTGAAGAACACGGCAATGCGAAAATAATCTCGGTAGTAAATCAAAAAGGCGGAGTAGGAAAAACAACTACCACCATCAATTTAGGCGCTGCCTTTGCAGAACTTGGGCGTCGGGTTTTACTAGTGGATTTTGACCCTCAGCACTCACTATCAGTTGGATTAAATGTTTCAACCCGTGACATTGAGGGCTCTATCTACAACTTAATGATGGATGAGTCAACCAAGATTGATGAATTTCTATTGAAAACCTCGGTTCCTGGAATGGATATGGTTCCAGCTCATGAAGATCTCTCCGGCGCCGAAGGTGGGCTTGTCACCGTTATTGCCCGAGAAAAGATTTTGAAGCGAGTATTAGCACCCGTAGTTGATTTTTATGATGTGATTTTGATTGATTGCCAACCATCCCTTGGTCTGCTTACGGTAAATGCTTTGACCGCCTCTGATTGGGTTTTAGTTCCTCTAGAGTGTGAGTACTTTGCTTTACGCGGTGTTGCACTCCTTGATGACATCATTAAGAAGGTTCAAATCAATACAAATTCTGATTTGAAATTACTCGGTATTTTGCCAACTATGTTTGATCGCAAAACAGTTCATAGCCGTGAGGTTTTAGAGCGCATCAATGAAGCCTTCCCAGAAAAAATATTTGATACCACTATTGCCCGCACTGTACGTTTCCCAGAAACTACTGTTGCAGGTGAACCAATAACTTCTTATGCAAGCTCTTCTATCGGGGCTGCCGCTTACCGCAGATTAGCCCGTGAAATTATCGCCAAAGGAGGGGTGCGATGAGTCGCCGAATAAGTTTGCCCGGAGCCGATGAGTTATTCCGCAAAACAACTTTGAGCGCAGTCCCAGATCAAGTTGTGGAAGAGGCTGAGGTAGCACACACCAATCGACCAACCACTTCATCTGCCATCGCAACACCAAAGCCAACTGCAAAAAGTACTGGAGTTCGCCAAACTCCAAGACGTAAGCCAACTGGTTTGGATAAAGCGCCAAGCGGACGTGAAAAGCATGACGAGAAAATTACTGTCTATCTATCTCCGGAAGAGCTCTTTGATTTAGAACAAGCGCGTTTGCACCTTCGTGGCGATCTTGGTTTGGCTGTAGATCGTGGACGCATCGTTCGTGAAGCTTTGGCGATTGTTATTGCTGACCTTGAATCTAAAGGCGATCAATCAATCATTGCGCGCCGCCTGCGCGGTAGATAATTACTTTAGCAAAGTTACTTTGAGCGCGGATGTGCGCTTTGATAACTTTCTCGCAACTTATCTATAGTCACTAAGGTGTAGATCTGTGTCGTCGTCACAGAGGAATGACCTAAGAGCTCTTGAACCACTCTTATATCTGCTCCTCCATCCAGCAGATGGGTTGCAAAGGAATGTCTGAGGGCATGTGGAGATAAATTGGATTTAATTCCAGCACGAATAGCTGCAGATTTCACTATGTTCCAAGCGCTTTGCCTCGATAATCGAGTGCCTAAGCTTTCATTCAGAAATAGCGCGGATTCTCGGTTGCTCTTGCTGAATACCGCCCTTACACGTGTCAAATATTGATTAATTGCCAACTGGGCAAAGCTTCCCAACGGAACGATACGTTGCTTGCCTCCTTTGCCTGTTACCTTGATAGTGACAATCGAATCATCAAACCTGGAAATATCATCTACATCCAAGTTAACGATTTCACTAACTCTCGCTCCGGTTGCATAAAGGGTTTCAAGAATGGCGCGATCTCTAATTCCTTTAAGTGAATCATCGCAACTTTCAATCAATTCAGATATTTCAGAAACAGTTAGGGCCTTTGGCAAACGTTTGGGAATCTTAGGAGGATGTATATCTTTGGCGATGTTTGTGATTCCGTACTCTTTCTCAAGAAAACCATAAAAACTTCTAAGCGCCACAACATGACGAGCAAGTGATGACTCAACCAAATTTCGAGTACGCAAGTTTTGAACGAATTCATTGACATCGCTAGCTTTTGCATCGGTGATTGCGAGAGTTTTGCTGGCCAAGAAATCAAGAAATTTCTCCAGATCACGTTTATACGCGTTTATGGAATTTTTACTCAACCCTCTCTCAATCGCACAGTGATTGAGAAAGCTCTGCAGTTGAGTTGCGTTATCCACGTTCCAATGCAGCTTTAATCAGCCCAACAAAAAGGGGATGAGGTTTTGTTGGACGTGAACGGAACTCAGGATGGGCTTGGGTGCCAACGTAATACGGATGGATCTCTTTTGGTAATTCAACAAACTCCACCAGATGCTGATCGGGAGATAAACCACTAAACACTAAACCGGCCGCAGCTATCTGATCGCGGTAATGATTATTGACCTCATAACGATGGCGATGTCTTTCCGATATTTCAGAGGCTGCATAAGTCTTTGCAACAATAGAGCCTTCAGCCAATACCGCCTTGTAGAGACCGAGTCTCATAGTGCCTCCCATATCTGCCTCACCAGAAACATACTTTTCCTGTCCAGCCATGGTTGCAATAACTGGTTGCGAGGTAGTTGGATCAAATTCAGCCGAGTTGGCCGCTGATAATCCAGCTTTATTACGGGCAAATTCAATCACCATGCATTGCAATCCGAGGCATAATCCCAAGGTAGGAATCTTGTTCTCGCGCGCAAACTTCAATGCGCCCAGCTTTCCTTCTATGCCGCGAACTCCAAATCCACCAGGTACGCAAATTGCATCTAAATCGGAAAGATTCTCTTTAGCACCATTTTCTGATTCACATTCATCGCTGACAATCCATTTGATTTCAACCTTAGCGTTGTTGGCAAAGCCACCAGCACGTAAAGCTTCAGTTACTGATAGATACGCATCTGGCAAATCGACGTATTTGCCTACCAAACCAACCTTTACAGTATGAGCAGGTTTGTGAACTCTTTCTAAGAGAGCATCCCACTCTTGCCATGAAACTTCATTGGCTTTAAGTCCCAATCGTCTAACCAAGTATGAATCCAGTCCCTCTTTATGAAGGACCTTAGGAATGTCGTAAATTGATGGCGCATCAACTGCCGCCACGACCGCCTCATTATCAACATCGCACATCAAAGAGATCTTTTTCTTCACCGTTACAGGAATCTCTCTGTCAGAGCGCAACACAATTGCATCAGGGGAAATACCAATTGAGCGCAAGGCCTGCACTGAATGTTGTGTGGGTTTTGTCTTTAACTCCCCGGAAGGTCCTATGTATGGCACCAGAGAAACATGGAGATAGAAAACATTTTCTCTACCTACCTCTTGACGAATCTGGCGGGCAGCTTCTAAGAATGGAAGTGATTCGATATCCCCGACTGTGCCACCAATTTCTGTGATGACCACATCTATCTCGGGCCCTGCCATAGCCTTCATTCGATCTTTAATTTCATTGGTAATGTGCGGAATTACCTGCACTGTATCGCCCAAATATTCACCACGGCGTTCGCGAGCAATAACTCTGGAGTAAACCTGGCCCGTAGTTACATTGGCTGAACCATGAAGATTGGTATCTAAAAATCTCTCATAATGACCAATATCCAAATCGGTCTCAGCCCCATCATCAGTGACAAAAACCTCGCCATGTTGAAATGGGTTCATGGTCCCGGGGTCAACATTGATATATGGGTCGAGCTTTTGCATAGTCACGCGGAGTCCACGGGCACGCAGCAATCTGCCTAGGCTTGATGCTGTTAGTCCCTTGCCTAAACTTGAGGCAACTCCGCCGGTGACGAAAAGATGCTTGGTCACATGATTGGCGGTCATGGGTGGCGAACTTATCACGCCTTTTGAGATAAAGGTAAATTCAACAGTTCGCGTGCGTGTTCTTGGGCGTGTTCAGAGTCTTGCAGCCCGGAAAGCATTCGCGCGATCTCAATCTCCCGCTCATTTTCCTGCAGCGAACGGATAGTGCTCTCTGTGACAGCACCATCAATATTTTTCTGCACCAAAATGTGATGATCAGCCCAAATCGCAACTTGCGGTAAATGAGTCACAACAATTACCTGGGCATCTTTAGCCAAACGTTTTAATCGTTTTCCAACATCCAACGCTGCTTTACCACCCACCCCAGAATCAACTTCATCAAAGATGTAAGTACCGAGCGGATAATTATTTGCCACTACAACCTCTATGCCAAGCATCAGCCGAGACAGCTCTCCGCCGCTGGCCGACTTTGCAATTGGAAGTAAATCAGATGCACCGTGTGCAGAAAAATTGATTGCAACCTCATCTACCCCAGAGGGCAGGAAATCCGAATCATCATCCCCTGACTTGCTTTCAACGGCAACCACCAACCGCGCCTTTGGCATGGCTAGCTCGTGAAGCTCGGATTCAACAGCTTTACCAAACTCCTGTGCCAAACTTTGCCGCGTTTCCGAAAGTTTTCTAGCCGCCTGAAGCAACTTATCTCGAGTTTGAGATAGTTCAATTTTCAATCGTTCGATAGTTTCATCGCCACCGCTCAAATCAGAGATCTGCTTCTCTGCTTGGGTTGCAGATTGAATCGCTTCCTGGAATGCCTCGTAACGGTCGGCAGATCTACCAAATTTCTTGGTAAAACTTACTAGCGCTGCGCGGCGTTGCATCGCGGATTCTAGAGCGTTTGGGTCCGCGGAAAGATTTTCTAGATAACGCTCTAAATCATAGGCGGCGTCAATTAGATTCAGAAGGGAGTCTGCTATTCGCTCACTTAGCTGATCAATTTCACTATCTTTACCCTTAATACCCTGCAAATGTCGCTTACTTTGATGCAAACCATTCAGCGCTCCGGAATCTTCATCATTAAGAGCGGCTACAGAGCCAGTAACAGAAATTCGTAAATCCTCCACCGATTCGAGTTTTGAAATCAAATTATCCAGGTCGGCAAGCTCTGTGCTTTTTGGCTTCAACCTCTGGAATTCACCGTGAATCTCACGAAGCTTCGCAATTAATCCATCACGATCAGCAACTGCTTTACTTAATTCCTTTATTTGTTTTTTTGTTATTGAGTACTCCTCAAGAAAGGTTTGATACTTAGCCAGTTGTGCTTGTAATTGTTCTCCGCCAAAGCTGTCCAATATTTCCCGTTGTTTATTGGGTTTGGTCAGAACTAAACTGCCATGCTGTCCATGGATTTCAATCAATTGCGCGGCTATCTCACTCAGCATTCCAGCGGTGGTGTTGACTCCCCCAGCTATGGCCCTACTTTTGCCATCCTTCGAAACATTCCGATTTAGCAGTAGCGAACCATCTTCGATCTCGAAATCATTTTCCTCAATCATTCCACTTAGGGTCTCAGTCAATGGGTTTGGCAACTGAAAACGACCAGCTGTTGAACTTCTTTCATGGCCGATGCGGACTAGATCGGAATCTGCCTTGCCCCCCAAAATTAGATTTAACGCGGTTAGCAGCATGGTCTTACCAGCGCCGGTTTCACCGGTGATTACATTCAGGCCGGGTTTAAACTCAACTGTGGCATGTTCAATAACGCCCAGGTTTCGAATTGAAATTTCTTGCAAGAGTGAGCGTTTGCTCAAACCCTTTCTACTCACCACGCCACCCATCAACCGGCAATTTGAACTTGGCAACTAATCGATCAGTAAAGGCAGCGGATTCAATATGAGCAAGATTTATGAAGGATTTTTCACTTGTGATGACAATCCGGTCTTTCTCAATGAGTTGGAACTTTCGCAAACCATCCGCCGATAAAACACCTTCATCACTTTCAACATCAATAGCTATCTCTGAATTAGGCGAAATCACCATTGGATCTGAAAATAATGCGTGCGCCGCTAATGGAAGCAGCACGAGCGCTTGAACATCTGGCCATACAACCGGCCCGCCTGCGCTAAATGCATATGCGGTCGATCCGGTAGGGGTTGCACAAATAACACCATCACAACCCCAACGTGAAAGCGGCCTGTGGTCTACTTGGACAAAAAGTTCAATCATCGCCTCGGTGTTGCGCTCAACTGTAATCTCATTTAACGCCCAACCATTTGCAACAACCTGATTGTTGCGCAGGACCTGATAGCTCAAAGTCATTCTATTGTCGAGGCTGTAGCTTTTCTCTTTAATCGCAGAGGTGATTGCAGATATCGATGGTCTTCCAATCTGTGCCAAAAAGCCAACATGCCCTAAGTTGATTCCCAGCACCGGAACACTGCTGCCATGAACAATCTCCGCACCGCGCAAAATTGTGCCATCTCCGCCTAAAACTAGCGCTAATTCAAATTGCTGCAGATTGTTTACGATTGCTTCTCGATCTAAAAACTCAACACTGGCAATTCCGGAATCGGTGGTTGAAGAAAAAGCAAAACCTGATGGCTCTAACTCCGCGCAGATTTGTTTTGCGAACTCTTTAACTTCAGGACGATTTGGATGCAGCACTAAAAGAACTTGACGCTGGCTGTTGCCACTCATCATTGCGGTCCTTTCCTAATTGCTGAATCAAACTCAACCTCTGAAATCATCTCGCTACCCTTTCTCAACCAGAGAAAGTACTCGACATTTCCAGAAGGCCCAGGTAGTGGGCTGGCCACTACCCCAACGGTACCCAAACCAAGCTCTGATGCGGTTCGAGCTACTTGCATGACCGCCTCTTTACGAAGATGGGGCTCGCGCACTACGCCACCAGCTCCCAAATTCTCTCGCCCGACCTCAAACTGAGGCTTTACCATCAATAGAAAACTCGCTTCCTGCTTTGCTACAGAGAGCAGGGCCGGTAGAACTAGCGCAAGTGAAATGAAGGAGAGATCTGCAACGATTAAATCCACTTTTTCTGGGATGATCTCGGGTGAAATCGAACGTATGTTGGTGCGATCATGCACTACAACCTTTGGATCTTGTTGTAGTGGCCAAGCTAATTGGCCATAACCAACGTCAACTGCGAAGACTTTCGCGGCGCCGCGTCGCAAAAGAACATCTGTAAAACCACCGGTAGAGGCACCCGCATCTAGTGCAACACAACCTTCTACCTGTATCGCTTTGAACTCATCCAACGCACCTGCCAGTTTGTGGCCACCGCGGGACACATACTCATCTTTTTGATTTCTTACCGTGATTGATGTTTCAGCGTCGACAGAGGTTGCAGATTTAGAGGCTGGAATTCCTTTAACCAAAACCTGTTGGTTTGCAATCATCTCTGCTGCATGCTCTCGGGACCTGGCTAGCCCTCTGCGCACAAGTTCAACATCTAAACGCACTCTCATCGTTTTGATGCCTCTCTATTTGAGCATGTGCAGTTTTTTTAGCACGATCCTTACTAATTTTGAGCGGAGATTCCCTCCACAGATGTTAAAGCCTGTGAGAGCTCCTGATTTACCTCATCAAACAACTTGCCATGCTCTTCAAGTGGAGCAAAAGCAATTTCATTAATTCGCTTCTTGATTGCAGAGATAGCTTCAAGATTGTTGTTGTTTTCCACTACTTTGCACCCTTCTTACTGGTGCTCTTCTTAGCACTTTTCCTCGATGTCGGCTGCTTTGCTGCGCTCTTCTTGGTTAAGTTCTTAGCAGCAACCTTCTTCCTTGCGGTTGTAGCATTGCCAGGTTTTTCGCCCTGCGTTCTTGTGGAGTTGACGACCAACTTTGATTTGAGAGCCTCGACCTCTCGGGCCAATCGATCCAAATCTTCTTGCTTAGCAAACCCCATCTTTTTTACGGTGCGAGCAACCTCTTCCTCAACCTTGGTCTTAATTGCCTCTCCACTTTCACGAGCCCAAACATTAAGTGCGGCTGCCATCTCCTGTGGTGTTTTTTCACCAGAGGAAAGTTTGGTCAGGTAGGTTCGCAGAGCAGAAAGAAGATCATTAGCCATGGGAGAAAGGTACCTAAATCCTGTTCAATTCGCGGCCTTCAACCTGCCAACGACTCTGCACCACGGATCCGGCACGCCAAAATCTTCTTCGTAGCACCCCAGAAACTCTTATCCATTCATCAGCTTTCAAAGTAAGTGCACGACGGCGCAAATCTGATTTCCAAAAGGTGATATCAAAGGTATCAAAACCTTCTCGATCATCTCTTTTAACCACTATTCGAAACTCGGCAACTTTATCCCCGCTCGGCAAGGCTTTTTCTACCGCTGGGGTACTGCATCTGCCCACCAAATGAACCAAGTTTTCACTGAAATCATCTGACTCAACCTCAATACGTCCGGACCTTGCCTTCTTTTTGGAACCTCCCTGAGCCGCATTTTTCTTTTTGCCCATAATGAACCTCTCTCCTAATCGCTCGGTGAAAATCGGCGAAGTATCGCGATGTGACGATTAGGAGATTAAAGATGTTATGGGTGACAAAAAACCTTACTCTGAAAAGCTTTGTGGATATCTCTGAGTGAAGGTTTCTGCCTCTTGTACTCGATCCGCCTTTAGCAGCGCATCTCTATAAGCGGTGCGCAGTTTTTTGCTCCATTGCGGATCATTTTGACCCAGTTCAGGACAGGTCAATGTAACTACCGCCGCATCATGTTGCCCCAACGCGATACGCGCACCTGCAGCAGCGATTCTTAACTCCACTCTTTGTTCCGGAGTTAGTACTTTGGGATCTACAGAGCCAGCGATTTCTAAAGTCTTTCTTGGATCACCCAACGCCAATTCGCATTGCGCCAAATATGGAAGTACAGAAGGCGACCCTGCAATACGTTGTGCGGCTCGCAACTCCTTGATGGCAACATCATATTTTTCAAAACGTAAGGCTGCGATACCTGCTTTTTCCCGCACAATAGCCACTCTTCCAGCGCGAAAAACCGCAGATTGGCCATGCCAATAAGCTCTTTGTGGATCAGTTTCCAAAAACATATTTAGAGCAACTAAATGTTTTGCAACCATCTCAGCATTCTCTGTTGCTAGCGATTGCAGCGCAAAGGCATCCTTCTTATCTAACTCTTTACCTGTTACCTCTTCAGGGATCGCAGGTTCTGCAAATTTTCTAACACGACGATTCTCATCTCTTGCTGGTGCGCCACTACGGGTTTTGCTAGTACTTCTTGCACCATCGCGGGGCGTAAAAGTTTTTCTAGCAGAGTCGCGGTTGAAACTTCTTTTCTCCTGCGAGCTGTTGTCATCGCGACGATTTGAGTTTGGTTTGCGATCTGATGGTTTGCGATCTGATGGTTTGCGATCTGATGGCTTGCGAGAAAAACTTTGCTTGCCTTTACCTGATCTTGACTCTCTCTCCATCAAATCTCTCCTCTAGGCCTAGCTTTCCATCACTAACTAATTTCCACGATAATAAAGATTAGAAAATAAAAAAGGGGCCACAGTAATCTGCAACCCCTTTTTTTAATTTAAGTCCGGCGGCGTTCTACTCTCCCACAAAGTGACCCGTGCAGTACCATTGACGCTGAGAGGCTTAACTTCCGGGTTCGGAATGGGACCGGGTGTTTCCCTCTCG